>Ga0208904_1000842_pt1 | contig 22797 bp, 28 predicted proteins | sample AntAceMetag02UKB_FD_184774 | JGI IMG/M metagenome (GOLD analysis project Ga0208904, IMG submission 184774) | Saline lake microbial communities from Ace Lake, Antarctica - Antarctic Ace Lake Metagenome 02UKB (SPAdes) (version 2) | ecosystem: Environmental > Aquatic > Non-marine Saline and...
TGTCAGTGGGTGTGTCATCTCAGGTGAAGCAAACAATGTGAACTTTGGAACGGCAGGAAGATACAAAGCAGTTCTATTTGATGAGCTTGCCAAGTGGGAACACACAGATTCATCTGCCTGGGAATCAGCATCTGACACCACATCATGCAAGATTGCAGTCAGTTCTGCATGGGGTGAGCGTGGGATCTTCTTTGAACTGATTCACCAGAAGGCAGGTGCAATCAAGACCATAAGACTTCTTTGGAAACTGCACCCACTGAAAGATCAGGCATGGTATGATGAACAGAAACGGACAAGATCAAAGGCAGATGTTGCTTCCAACATAGACATAGATTATGCCACATCAGTTGAAGGAAGGGCATTCCCTGACTTTGACATCAATGTCCAGGGACTTGAAGAAGACCCTTATGACCAGGGCAGACCCATACAAATGGATTGTGACTTCAACATCAGACCAATGAGTTGGAGCTTGTCACATGAAATCAAGGATGATGACTTCTATTTTGCAGAAGTGGTTGACGATGAAAGAACCACAACAGCAGCACACATGAATGAATTCCTTGAACGCTATTCAAGTCACAAGAACAAAGTGATCTATCTTTATGGTGACTTCTCAGGTTCCTTTGGTTCAACCAAGGGCTATGAATCAGATTATGACATCATCAAAAGAATGGGTCGTGATCTTAATTGGGAAGTGATTGACATGACAAACCAATCCAACCCAAGTCACAGGCTGTCATTAGAAATATCAGCAATGCGCCTTTCAGATTGGTCAATGGGTGGGCAGACACATTGCTTCTTCTGGAAGGAAGGCACACCAAGACTGTGCATGTCAATGAACCAGACCAGAAGGAAGGGTGATGGGATCTTGAAGGATGGTGCAGAACATTCAAGTGATGGGTTCAGGTATGGTCAAGTGACAAGGCATGGTGATGAAATACTTGAACAATCATATGGCAGTGTAAGCAGATATTAGAATTAATTCTTAAAGTAGAACACCCCTTTAACCTTCATTTATTACTTGTCAAGTCTTTTCTACATAACTACTTTAGCTGATGACGAATGAAAGACATCTCTGTCCTTCTTATTTATTCAATTTATTTGGGGTGACCAATGGCACTGTCTGAACAAGCACTTGAAATGCTGAACTTTGCACAGGCAGAAGCACAGGAAGCAGAAGCAGTTGCAAGGTGGGAACGCATAGTCAGGGCAGAAGAATATTATGAAGGCAGGACTGAAGCTGAAACCCTGGGATATTTTGATCCTGAAATGATGACCAAGATTTCTTATGCCAATAACAACATCACCCAAAGAATTATCAAAAGGACTGCACAGGTTCACAAGATTCCACCCATTGCAATCTTTCCAGAAGGAACCAATGAAGACCTGATCAAATCATATGCAGCAGCAACCAAGATGGATCAGGTCAAGCTTGCCAGGGCTGAAAGGAAGCTGAATCTGCTGAAGATGCTTTTCTTGAAATCAACCTTTAGAAATAATCAGCTTGAAATTGATGTGATAAAAGACTTCGTGCCACTGATGTCACCTTCAGACCCTATGCAACCCATCGGTGTTGCTTACCCTATACACACAGACCCTAATGGAAGTGGTGCTGAAATGTGGGCAATCTGGACTGCCACTGAACAATTCAAATATGTCAAGGGTGGTGAAGTTGTTCTTGATGAACTGGAAGGGGTCAACCCTTATGGTATCTTTCCAGGTGTGTTCTGCTTTGCTGCAGGGGCACCACCTGAAACTGAATTCACAGATGTTGAACCTGCAATGGACATCATTGAAACCAACCTTTCGCTGAATCTTGCACTCACTGAAATGAATGCAAATCTTAGGTTTCAGAACTTTGATTACTTGTTTTTGTCAGGTGTGAAGAACACAGGGGAAATCACAATCAACCAGGATTCATTCACTGAACTTCCACAGGGTGTGGAAATGGGTTCAGTTGGCTTTGCATCCCATGTGCCCGACACCATCACAGGAGTCAAGTTCCTTTATCAATCACTTGCTTTGAACTATGGTCTTGATTCCAACTTTGTTGAAGGCACCCAGGAAGCATCTGGAAAAGCTTTGATTGTGAGACAACAGGAACTGCTTGACAACAGAAGTGGTGACCTTGAGAATTGGCGCATGATCTATGCAGCCCTTTATGAAATCAGGAAAGCACAGTTTAATTATCACTTCAATAAGAAGTTGCCTGATTCAGTTCAATATGATTTCAGGGAATCAATGAAGATCCAGACTGAAGAAGAAAAGCGTGATGACTCTGATTGGCTAGTCCAGACAGGTCAGAAGACATATGCACAGATCATGGTTGAAGACAATCCTGATGGGTTCCCAGGTGATGAAACACACACACCTGTTGAACAGGCAGAACAAGTCATTGCTGACAACATTGCAAAGAACAGGGAACTTGAAGGGTCAGGAACACCACCTTCAGCACTGGACATTGCACTTGGAACTAAGCCAACAGGGGAACCTTCATAATGGCAGACAGATATGACATTGATGATGGTCTTGTTTCAATTCGTGCAGCTAATGATGCATTCAAGAACAACAAGCGCAAGGCAATGGAAGCTGCCAAGAAGATTGGTGACAAGAAACTTTCACAGATGCATTCCCATACCTACCAGAAACAGGATTCTGCAATCAAAGAATTTGCTTCAATCCCAGGACACAGGGCACCAGGCACATGGATTCCTGTGAAGAAGATGGGACAGAACAAGGTCAGGATCTTCTGCATCAACTGTGGACATCCTGAAGACTATTCACCTTCAGCAGTTTCAGGTTCAGGTGTGGTCAGGGGCAGGAACAGATGTAGATGTGGGGAAACAAGCACAATCAAATTAAGAGGGTTCAACAGTTCATTCAAAGTGAAGGCACTGAAACTTGGCTGAAATCGCAATCACTGCAGCAAAGACAATGGCAGAAGCAATTGCCAAGGTCACACAGACTGTTGGGACTTTTGTTGCCAAGCAAGCAGAAGGGATGACTGCCAATCAGATCATAGTCTATTTGAACCAACTGGACATGAAGGGTCTGATCCTGGAACTTGGTTTCGCAGGTGACATTGAAGCAGTCTCAATTGCACAGCTTCAACTATTGCAGAACTTTGAAGTGACAGCACCCATATCAGGTGAAGTGATTCAGGCAATGGTTGACATCAACACAGCAACCTTCACTGAGTATGCAGGAACCTATTCACAGGGATTGAAGCAGGAACTGGTCAAGTCAGTCCTTGCAGGCACATCACCGGCACAGTCAATCAAGAACATTGCTGCTGCCACAGGCAAGACAGGTGATGCATTGATTGCTGCACAGAAGCAAATCAGAACCTTGGTGACCACCCAATTGAAAACCTTTTCCAGACAGGTTAATTCGGTAATGTCTGAAAGCCTGCCAAAGGATCAGAAGTATATCTATATGGGAAATGCTTCAGACAACACAAGGGACATATGCCTTGACATGCTTTCATCACCACCACTGACCAGGGATGAAATTGATTCACAGTATCCAGGGGCATGGCAAGATGGGGGTGGATTCAACTGTGTTCACAGGTGGGCAGCAGTGACAGAACTGTCTGCCAAGTTCAATGACAAGAAGGGTGCTGAGAAAAGAATTGAAACATTGAAAGGCCAGGGCAAGTGGTCAACACCACAGACCCTGCAGCAACAAAGGGAATCAGCAGCTTGAAGTCCAAGATATTCAAACCTGAAACACTTGTCAAACTTGGCAAACCCTTCTTCAAGAAGTTGGGTGATCTGATTTGTGACATGATCAGGGATGAAACTGTCAACAAGGGTCAAGATGTGTGGGGTCATAAGTTCCCTAACTACTCTGAAAAGTATGCAACAAGAAAAGCAAAGGGTGGTGGGAGAAGGCAATCAAGCAAGGACACAAGACCCAACTTGGTCTTCACCTTTGATATGATGCAGGACTTGCAGACCAGGAAGGTCAGCTCTAAATGGGTCAGGGTTGGATGGTCAGCAATTGAATCTGCAAAGGTTGCAGGAAATGCTTTAAGAAAACGAATAATTACTGACAAGCAGAAACCAGCATCAACAAATGTGGTTGCCATGTCAATGAATAGAATAAACAGACAGATCAAGTTGAACATAAAACAAAACCAGTTCCACATCAAGTTGAACATGGGGAAATGAGATGAAGAAGGAAATCACAATCAAACAAGTTGGTGGTGGTTGGGTTGTCACTGTATGGACACCCCCTAAAACTGACAAGATTGGTGACAGGATGCAAGTTGAACAGGTCTTCACTGACCATGACAAGATGATTGCATTTGTAACCAAAAGCATATGATTGAACGGACATCAAAGAACTGTCTAGTAATAGGCAGAACAGACACTGACCTGGATCAGTGCATTGCATTGAACCACCCAGTTCATCCACCTGCACCTTCAACCTTTGTGTGGGATAGATATGAAGACTTTGATGGTGACATCATCACAGCACACACACTGAAGTTCGGTGCAATCTGTGCATGTGCAGCAGAAGCATCACCCAGGGTACAACAGGAAGCAATCAGAAACCCTGGCAAGATTGTATTTGGCACAACCTTCTATCACAGACATTATCACTTCAGCAAAGAATTCCAAGATGCTGCAGTGCTTTTATATAATGGCGACTATGAAAAGAAGATGCCTGAAGATGCAGTGATTCATGATTATCTGAATTATGGTCAATCAGGGATCTTCACATTGTGGTTTGCCCTTCAGCTTGGATATGAAAACATTTACACAGTGGGTCTTGATATGAACAGCATCAAGTTCCCTGCAGATATGAAATACAACAAAGCCATTGCACAGGACTTCGTGACTTCACACGTTAAAAAAGAAAGTCCCAAGAATGGAGCATCAAGATTGTCCTTCGAACCAGGGAAGCAACAGGGCATTGATGCATTCAATATAATCAAACCACGCTTTCCTGATCAGCATGTCTTCAAGGTGTCAGACCTTTCAAGGTTACCATGTGACATTGCTGAACCACCCACAAAAGGGGTCAAATGATGAACAGATTCAACCTGCATTACAGTCCAGATCCACCTGAACCTAATGGTGAAGAAACACCACCCAAGACTGATGATGTCCCTGAAGACACACCTGATTGGATGAAGAAAAGATTGTCAGAAATTTCAGGGAAGAAAACTGCTGCTGAAGACAGGGCAGACAAAGCTGAAAGGAAGCTGAAGGGAATCAAGGACAAGCAGGAAAAAGACAGACTTGCAAAGTTGGAAGAAGATGGTGACTTCAAGAAGGTGAATGAAACCCTTGTTAAAGAAAACCTGAAACTGAAAGAAAGATCAGAAAGGTTGGACAAGGTAGAACAGAAGATCAGGGAAGTGGCACTCGCAAAGATTGCTGACAAACTTGGTGATGAAGCTGCTGCCACCTATGCTGACTTTAAAACTGACCAACTTCAGACTGTCGCTGATACGTTTATTAAAACAGCAGATGCACCAAACCCTGATTCAGACAGGGGTGGGTCAAGAAATGTAGATGAGAATGAAGCTGCAGCATTGAAGAAGTATGGTTCAAAGCCAAACATTGCAAGGTTGAATTCTGAGCTTTACAGGAAACTCTGGCCTAATCCTAGAAGACACAGGGGGTGATTTGCACAAATTTGAAAGGTCATTCTAATGTCAAATGAAACCACCTCGACCAGTCTGGCTGGTCTAGTAGAAGATATTTCTGGCGAATCTATCATGATCCTGCAGGACAACGCAGGGTTGTTGGAATTGGTTCGTCATGTTGACACAATGGGAACCCCTGGAAAGACTTATGACTTTCCAATTTTTGGTGAAGTGGCAAGCACTGATGTGACTCAGGTTGCAGAAGGAACTGATCATTCCACAAACAAAGAAATCTCAAATGCAGACACTGCTGCAACAGTTGATGAGCATGTGATCATGGCAGTTGCAACCAAGCTTGCAGTTGAAAGTGCAAGGGAAGATGTTGTTGCTGAAATCAGCACACTGTTTGCTTCTGCAATGAATGCGAAACTTGAAGATGATATTGTTGGTCTTGCTTCAGGTTTCACACAGACAGTCTGTGGTGCTGCAGTATCAATGACCATTGACCACTGGTATGATGCAATCAGACAGATCAAAGCTGCCAATGGCAACTTGCGTGATCTTGCTGCTGCATTGTCACCATTATCATACTATGGTTCCAAGGGTCTTCGTGCCCTTCTGGTCAGCACATCTGCAATCAATGCAGGGACAGTTGCACAGAAATGGTTGGAAATGGGAATGGTTGACACACAGTTTGGAATGCCTGCTGTCATCTCAAATGAGATTGCTGAAGATGTTGGAACATCAGATGTGTCAGCAAACATGATCTGGACAAGGGGCGCAATTGGTGTCCATACCAAGGATCTGATGGATGTTGAAGAACAACCAAATGCTTCCTTGCGTGGAAAAGAAATTGTTGCCACAGGTCGCTGGAAACAGGTTGAATTAGTAGATGCATGGGGTGTCTACTTTGCATGTAACAATGCATAAATAAAATTGATCTGGGTGGGTGGTTGTGTTTCCCACATACCACCTGCCTGGGTCGTTTTGAAAAGAGGGAAACATGGGACAAAGAAAAGCAGTTAGAGAATTGAATTCCAAGACAGCAGTTTCAGTAAGTGGGGACATTAGAATATTTCAACCAGGGACAAAGACAGTGATTGCAAGTGGTCACCCTGATGATCTTGTTGACATGACCAGACCAGATGGAGAACCTGCACTGGTTCCAATGTGGCGTGTCAAGGACATGATGTATGATCGTGGCTTTGTGATTGGTCTTCCTGATAAGGTTGCCAAAACTAAAACAATGATCAGGGCAGAAGAAAAAGAAAAAGTTTATGCACAACTGAAAGCTGAAGATGAACAGAAAGAACGTGTGAAGATCAGGGAAGAAATCAAGGCTGAAGTCCTTGAAGAAATTAAAGGCAAAGCACCTGCCAATAAAGGTGTCAAGCAATAGCACACAATGAAACTGCCTGCTAAGAGTGGGCAAGGGGTTGCAAGATGTCAAACATGATCTATGAGAACTTCGGATTATCACCTGATGGAATCTTTGGACTGAAGATTGAAGTCAGACCTGCAGGAACAGGGATCACACCTATTGATTCAACAACTGGCAAAAGATTGTCAAGACCACAGATGGAACATGCCAAGACTGAACCTACCCAGGATGCAGTCAGATCGGTGGTGACATCATGACAATGTCAGGCTATTTAGATTCAAGAGAATTCCAGAAGTTTGTTGAAGATGCACTTGGACAGACTGCAATCAGGGTTCTGCTTTCAGGCAGTTCTTCCCTTGACAACTTGACCATTGGGACAATGTTGTATCAGTCCACTGAAATAGGAATAACTGCATCAGTCACACAGACCCAGGGACAGGGTGCCCTGACTAAGATGATCAACCAAGTTTCAGTTGTTGCCAATATAGATGACACAGTGACCCTGATGTCTGCCGTTGCAGGTGCAATGCAGTTGGTGATTAATGATGGCGACAACACAATGCAAATATTCCCTGCATCAGGTGACAACCTTGGTGAAGGTTTGAATATCCCCATCAGTCTTCAGGCAGGTGGAAGGGTTCGCTTTGATGCCTATGATGCAACCCATTGGGTGAAGGCAGGTGACATCAATGTTGAAGTTGAAGTGGGTTCAGGCGGCTCCGTAGCAGTAATCGAAGATGTAACAAGTCCAACTCTCGCAATTAGCGCATTGGGGAAGCTGTTTGATAAGAATGTGCTTTTGAGGACAGGGGATGATATTACAGGGACAGCTACATCCACAAACTATGGTGATAAAAATGCAGTTACTGGTGGTGATGTTGTATTGGGAGCAGTAAATCTAAAAACTAATGGTATTACAGCAGGTACAGGAGGTCTATTCCTCCCTGCCGTCCCAAATGCGATTGCTACTATTTCATTTGGTATTGGAATTGATAAAGACACTGCTCTTGGAATGCAATATGATTTAGATACAACTGGAGTCGTAGGTACTGAAGGTGCTATAAGGACTTATGATTCTATCTCAATAGGTGCTGAAACCGTTCTTTATGATATTGCAATCTTCAACCTAACCTCCCTCGGAACCCTAACAGCCGACCACGTTCAGATGATGAATGACTTGAACACGCTGTATGATTGGACAGCCTTTGCAGGCTCGGGAGCAGGTGGTATTCTTGATACAACTGATACTTGGGCATTGATTGGTACATGGATGGCAACTGAAGCAGACCGTGAAGCGTTCTTCGCCATTGTAATCCCCTCACACGTTAGCAGTATGGACTCAGCTAAACTTGAGAGCATTACTAATATGGGTGGGAATTTAGCGGTGCTTAAAAATTCCCGATTTAGCTCATTAGCTGGCACAACTGCCAGTGGTGTTATGATTAATATTGAAGATGGTTTAAATGTCTCGAATACAGTCGCAGGTACTTCCGAAGGTGTCTATGTAGACTATGCTATAAACCCAAATACCGAATACTACCTTGGCTTTATTATGGGGGTAGTTACAGGAGAATCTCGTATAATCATCAGGTCACTTGACATAAATGGTGATATTGTTGCGACATTGTCCTCTCCTACTGTATCAGGTAATTATACGTTCACCTCAGATAGTGAAATATATAGCTTACGCCTCCAGTTTTATTGCACAATAGGTGCATCGGCACTTGGCTCAGTAAATTATACCAACATCCAACTCAACCAAGGCTCCACCGCAAACACCTACGCCACCCCACTTGATAATGGGATTACATTTGGTAGCCGTAGTGCGAATCAGTTGCCTGATGGTGATGCTGAGTATGATGGCTCTAAATGGGCAGGCGTGGCAATCATATCAACCAATCTATCTATTGTTGCCTTTGCCTCACAAGATACGATAACATCCTTCACCCCTCAGAATAGTGGATGGCATACCTTTGCATGTCGCAACCTTACGAGTGATGCAGGGACAGTCTCAGGCATACTCAATGGCGTGACAGCAGGAGCCATTGCAGGAAACGCATCTCCCGCTTGGTCAGTTGACAAGGTTGAACTTGTTGCAGGCACAGCCTATGACTTTGAAGTTCGTGGTTCAGCAGATGACATCCAGTTCGATGCTATGATTATTGAAGGTGAATATACTCAGGCAGAGATTGACACGAGAGATTATGTAGCATACAAACCCCTTGAGCTATTGACTTGCCCAAACAACGCAGGGACTTCCACAGTCTCAGACGAATTGATTTCAATCAACGGTGTGCCGAATATTCTGCATAACGTTACTGATAATCGGACTGATAGTGGTGACCCTGAATTAGATACTACACTTGTCGCTCCCCCTGGAGATTTAATGGCTTCAGATGGTACAGCCAACTTCACAGATGAGAATGGTGCATTAACATTCGATACCGACCATTACGTTTATACCGTAACAACTGGAGCAAGCAAAGCGGGGTTCCTCGATGAAGGAACATTTGTTGTAGACCGTAAATACATCGTTAGCGTTCTCGCCAAAGATGGGACGGGCGCAGGTGCTTCATTCAGAGTTAATCAACTTACCAACGCAGGGGCGGTCATTACAAATGGTGCAACTGTTGTAGCCACCGCCGCTTATGGTCAGGCATTTGTCGAGTTTATTGCCACAGAGACAAACAATAAAATAGAGGTGGAGATTATCGCCGCTTCTGTTGCAGATGGCGAGACAGTCCTTTTTGATGACTTACTTGCTTATGTTTATAACATCCAAGAGAACCTTGCTCCCAATCTGGAAGACATCTCCGCTTTCTGTAGTGGCAGTCTAATCCAAGAGACTACTGAGGGACAGAATCACATTGTCTCGGTCAACGGACTCATGTTGAGTGTAGTGCATTATCAGGGCGTGCAGGGTGCTATTGATGGCACCAGGGAAGGTCTGCTTTCCAAGTTGAACAGGTCAGAACAAAGATTGACCTATGAATTCAAGGTTCCTTCAACAGGTGGTGTTGCTGCCAATTCAAATACATGGGTGCCATTCAGTGACATTGCAACCATGCCTGATCTTGTCAGCAGCATCAAGACCCTTGAAGAAACAATGGACACAAACATTGATTCAGTGGATTACTATGACAATGGAATAGTGATCAATGCTGATGCCACTGGAACAGGTGCCGACGATGTCCTTGTTCATGCCTTGGTCATCAGTGGTGTTCCACTAATCATCCACACAATTGCATAGGTGACATTGAAGGTGTGGTCATGGACATGCACTATAAAAACAAGTCCAATGGTTCAAGACAAGAATACACTGAGGAAAGGTAAATCATGAAAGTCACATTCAACAAGAAGACACATGAAGCAATCAAGCAGGAAGATGGAAGACTGACTTCCAAAGATGGGAAGTTGTTCTTTGGTTTTGGCATTGGAAACCTTGTGAAGGGTGTCAAAGAAGTCATTGAAGAAGTACCAGTGCAAGAAGATGCACCTGAACAGGGCACTGAAAATGATGCATCACCTTCTTGACATACTGATTCAGAGCAAGTTTGTGAAGTTCGCCCTGTGTGGTAACGTGTGGATATGGTTTCATATCCTAGCTGCTGCCTTTGGTACCAGATTATTTTTACTTAAATTCTCACAGAAGGTGACCATGTTGATTGTATCAGCAATTGTTCTTCTGTGGGAAGTGTTTGAAGTTGTTGTTGGTGGTGATCTTGCACAGACGTATGGATCACTAGAACGATATTTTTACGACACAGCAGGGGACATCATTGGTGCAATGGTGGTGTCTGTCATAATCATATCAGTCTTATGGGGTGAAAAAAATGGATAACACTGAACGGATATTGAATGAGATTGGGAAAGTGAATTCAACCTTGACCTTGATCCAGGTTGATCATGGGAAGCTTGCTTCTGCAAATCTGGAACAACACAAGTCAATGAATGCAGTTATCACTGACTTATCTGAAAAGATAGGTGACCAGAATGGAAGGGTGAAAGCTTTGGAAACATTCAAGACTGTGATCCTCACAAAGATCAAGGTTATCCCTACAACAATCTCAGCAATCTTTGGTGCAGCCACAGTTGCAGTGACAATGTATTTGAGAACAAAATAAAAGGAAACAACATGAAACACTTTAAAAGCTTATTGATCTTATTGATGGTGCTGATTGCAGTGCCTGTCCTTTCAGCAGACCTGGAAACAGTTGGGGGTTTCCTTTCCACTGTGGGTGACATTCTAAGCAACACCAAAGTTCTTTCTGTGGCAGGCATACTGTCTGCAGCTTCAGCATACTTCTTCAGAAATGTTGATGTTGAACAACTGAGAAGAACAGGTTCAAGACATGGGTTCCTGGGTGGTAGGTGGTTGTCAATCAAAGCAACTGCAGTCCCTGGATTCGGAACAGCATGGACAATGATTGTGGAAAAGTGGGTTGCTAAGTTGTGGACATTGCTGACTGCATACTTGATCAGCGTGTTCATTGGTTTCCCTGTTGGTCTTGCCAGTGACAACAACCAGAAGGAACCAGAAAAATAATGTCCAGAAGACAACAAGAACAGTGGGCATACCTTCAGGATGAAGCAAGGTTTGTCATGTTCATTGCTGCATCGATATACACTGCCATTGGTGGTGAACGTCAAAGGTCTTATGCTGAACAGCAAAGGAAGTTTGATGCAGGGTTGTCAAAGGCAAAGGGTGGTCAGGGGCAGCATGGGAAATGCAAAGCATCCGACTTTGAATTCTTTGATGAAACAGGTGCCTGGTTGAAGGTTCCTGAAAAGAGGGAATATTCAACCATTGAAGATTATGACATTGCAGTTGAAGAACACAAAGCCAAGATCAAACCATTTGGTGATCATTGGGAAAGTCTTGATCCTAAGAACTTTTGGGGTGGGAACATAAAGGGTCTGTATGATCCTGGTCATATAGAAAGAAGGGACTGAACATGTCAGTGACTTACTGCACAGCAACAAATCTTGTTGAACACTTTGCCAGGATTGATGACTATGATCTGAAGATCAAGTTGGATGACTATAAGTTTGTCAATCATGCAGGGAACACCTGGAAGCTTCCCAACAGTGGAAGTGTTCTGAACCTGTATTTGAATGGGGCAGATCAGGGTGCTGCAGCTGCTTCACTGGTTGCACTGTCAAGTGATTATGATTGGTTCTATGATAGCACACTTGATGTCCTATACATTCTATTTGCCACAGGTGATGTGCCAACTGACAATTCATGGAAGATTGAATCAGCACCCTTTGATTCAGCAGATGCCAAAACAGCAGCAATTGCACATGCATCAGAGATGCTTGAAAGCATACTTGACAGCAGGATTCCCAGACCTATTCCGAAGACTGCACAGGGCAAGACTTCAGGTGTTTACTATGACTATTGGGTTGTGATGTCATGTGCATTGCTGGCATGCTGGCACCTCGTCAGATCAAGCTCACCTGAATCAGCAGATGTCACATTCCTTCTGGATCAGATTGGTTCAGTGATAGGTGGTGATCCTGATGCAAGGGGCATTGTTGACAAAATCAATGATGGTTCAATTAAGCTTTCATTTGAGCAGACCAGATCAGATCAGGCATGGGTTGACCAGGGTGTTGTTGGAGCAGACACCACAGGGTTTCTTGCAGATCCTGTTGGTGAATCCACACCTGATTATGAAGTCTACATTGTGACCATTACAGGCACAGGGACTTTGGCAATGGGAACATTGAATTCCACCTTGAAGTATTCAGTCAAGGATTCACAGAACAACACAATCCAGGATGCAACATTGATCACAGGATTACAGCAGGCTATTGGTGGGGGTATCACATGCAGGTTTGCTGAAGGGAAATATAACGCAGCAGATATATTCATGCTCACAGTTCAGAATGTTGGGGTTAATACTTCTGTGCTTGGTGTGGTGAAAATAAACAGGCGATAACATGACAGACTATGACCCAATAAGAAGCAGGGTTCTTGAAGGCATAAAGGAAACACTTCAGAGTGTGTCCAAGTATGATGTCAAGATCAATGATGAAGACCAGGAAGGGTCAAGTGAATTCATCCTTATAAGCATTGAAGACAGTGTGACCATTGCCAAGAATGCAGGCTCACACACCAAAAGGGTTAAGGTCAATATAGAATATCACAACAGCAGGAAACCTGGCATGACTGATTCCATGATTCATATGATGGATGTCATCCAGGATCTGCTTGAAAAGAATTCAACCAAAAGATCATCAGCAGGGGTGCATCAATATTTTGATGGTGAAGTCAGCAACACTGACACAGACCCAGGTGATGAAGACAAGTGGGTCTTCATGTTCACCTATGATGCATCACATACAAAAGTCTATACTTAAGAAAGGGACTTATCATGGCAGCAGTTGATGTCAATACTTACAGCATGAAGGAATTTCAGTTTGCAGCGAAACCTGAAGCTGAAATTGGAACCAAACTTGTCACAGCAATGCAACTGCTGAACCTGAATGGTGATGTAACAATTGCAAAGGAAGTTGTGCAAGACACCACACAAAGAAGTGGGAAAGGAAGGACACTGAAGGCAGCAGATGTCCACACCACAGACAAGGGTGGACAGAGAACTGTCATCACAGTCCCAATCATCCTTGACACCACAGTTGATGCAATGCTGCATGAAGGGGTGATGTGGGAAGCAGTTGGGGTTTCACCTGCATCACATGACATCATTTACAGCTATGCGCCTGTGTCACAGAAACATGGTGACACACCTGACAGGGCAAATGACACATTCACTTGTTGCTTGATCAGTCCCATCACAGATGAATCAAGATATTGGGTTGGGGTTGTTCCTGAATCGATGACTGTTTCAATGGAAACAGGGGCAGATGGTGGAAGAAGAACAGCAAGCATTACCTTTGTGACAGCATACAGGGAACTTGATGCTGCTGCTGCACCAACAGGAATGTCAGTCTATGGTGCTACTTTCCGTTATCTCTATGACTACACAACCAAGAAGTCTGTTGGTGGTGATGATATTATTCCCAATAAAATTGAATACACAATCAACAATCCTGTGTCCTTCTCAGGTTTTCAGGGTGCCAGTGGTGATCCTGAAGTCATATCAAGGGCAGTCAATGGTGGCAGAGTTGAAGTCAACATCATGGTTGGTGTGAAATATGATTCCAACACTGCTGAACATTGGGAGAATCAAAGGGATGGTGACATCTTTGCACTTGAATTCAGTGACAATGCAACATGGGCAAGTTCAACCTTTGGAATCAAGGCCGCATATTGCAAACTTGATTCAGCACCAACCCCAGGTGACACAGAAGCAGGTGCATTCCAGGATCTGTCCTTCATGTGTACTGGTTCAACAACAGGTGACTTGATTCAGATAGTGCCTTAAATTATAAACCTCCTCGAATCCCCTGCTTTAACTTTTAAAGTAGGGGATCCAAATGTTCATTAATTGTGAAAGGGAAACGCATGGAAAAGAAGAAAACGTTAACAGCAGCACAGAAACAACAGGCTGCACTTGACAAATGGAAGAAGGAAGTCTTGCCAGGGATAGAACTGAAGGTCATGGAATTTCCTGCACGAATCAAGATTCAGTCAATGATGTCCAGGGGTGTTGATGCAACAACCATCTGTGGACAAGCTGCTTGCCAGGGATTGACAGGGAAGTTCATTGAAGACCTTGATGAAGAAGACCTGCCAATCTTCAAACAATACACTGACAAGCAGATCATGTTAATTGGTGGAAGGGTCATAGATGTATCAGGAAACCCTGGGTCAGACTAAGCTTTTCTTGTTGGGTTGCAAAGCTTGGTCTTCCAAAGAATGCAGATGGTTGGAGACAACCACCATTCAACTTTCAAGACCCCCACACTGGTCAGAACATAGTTGTCAATGATGTCATTGATCAGCACAGAATATTCAATTCCTGGGTCAAGGATCAGTTTGAATTCAGTTTATTCCTTGCCCACCCAAGCACCTTCATTGATTCAGGGATTCAGGCAGTCATTAAAAGACTTCGGTATTGTGAAAGGTTCCATTGCAGTCCCTTCCCTGGGGATTATTCAACACACCCTGAATGGTGGAAGCAGGCACTTATAATCATGGACAATGCATTCATTGATGCTGAAGCATTCAAACAGAAGAAGGTCTGATCATGGCAAACATTGTTGAAATACTATTCAAGCAAACAGGTGCAACAAAAGTTGCTTCTTCAACAGGGAAGGTCACCAAGTCCACAAAAGACCTGACTGCAGCTGCATTGAAATATACAGGTGCAGCAGTTGCAGTCCTTGCCATTGGGAAGAAGATCATTGATTCCTATGGTGTCCAGGAACTTGCTGAATCAAATCTTCAGTCTGCCCTTGGTCATACAAATGAAAAGCTACTTGACCAAGCTTCAGCACTTCAGAAGGTTTCAAAGTATGGTGATGAACAGATCATTGCAATGCAAGCACTCGCATCCAACATGGGAATCACTGAAGACAAGATTGGTGACACAACTGAAATGGCAATTGGTCTTGCTGAAGCTTTGAACCTTGACTTGAACATGGCAATGAAAGCAGCAGCAGGTGCCATTCAGGGTGACACTAATATGTTGACCCGATATATTCCATTATTAAAAACAACCACAGACCAATCTGAAAAGCTTGCCATTGTCCAGGAAGCTGCAGCCAAGGGTTTGAAACAATCTGCTGCTGCTGCTGAAACAGTTTCAGGGCAAATGAATCAGGCAACAATGGCAATAGGTGATGCAGGGGAAGCAATAGGAAAATCATTCGCAGAACCTGTCAGACTTGCAGCAGCAGGTGTTGCTTGGCTTGCTGAAGGGTTCTCATCATTCCTTGAAGTGATTGGCAGGGTGGACACAGGGACACTAACCCTTGAACAAAGGATTACAGGTCTGAGTGACATCATTGCAAACCAATACATTCTAAGTGCTGATGAAATGACAGCAGCATTCCAAAGACTTGGCATGGGTGCCTTTGATTCAACTGACATATTTGGGGAGATGCAAAGGGTTCAAACTGAACTGACTGAAGCACAGACACAAGCAGTTGTAGTGACAGAAGAACACACAGCAGTTGTGACCCTAAGTGCTGAAGCAACCTTCCTTGCACTGGAAGCAACTGAATCACTCACTCTTGCATATGCACAGCAAGCACTCAAGATCCATGATGTCAACAAGGCACAGGAACAATTGGTCAAACTTGGGAAGGAAGGTGCAACCCAATTCAAAGCAACAGCAGCACCTGTCAATGATCTGACCACAGACTTCCAGAAGTTTGAATCAGGTTCCAAGCTTGCCTTTGAAAGTGCAGGCAATGCAGCAACAGCAGCTTCAGAAATAATTGCAGCAGCAGCAGGTGATGACAAGGAAAGACAAATCCTGGCAATGAGGATTGCACAGATTGCAGCCTTGATCAACACAGCGCAGGGTGTCACAAAGGCACTGGCAGCATCACCACCCCCTTTCAACTTTATTAACGCAGCAGCAGTGGGTGCAGCAGGGGCAATGCAGGTTTCAGCAATCCAGGGTGCAATCAATCAGGCAAGGTCAGCAGCAACAGGTCTTGATGAAGTATTTGACAGACCCACACTGATTGAAGTGGGTGACCAGAGACAAGGTGAACGTGTCCAGATCACCCCTGAAGGTGGGGAAGCAGCAGGGATGGGTTCAATCAATATTGTCATCAACAGTCCAATCACTTATCCGGGATTCACAAGGGATGTCATCCTTCCTGAAATCAGAGAAGCACTAAGGCTTGGCATATGATCACCCTTCCAACCAAGTATGAAGCTGCAGCATCACCACAGCAGATAGTTGCTGATTGGTTGCTTGAACTTTCATATGATGACACAACCCCTGGCACATTCTACATGTCAGCAGCAGAAAGAACTGTGACAAACTTCTATGATGGTATTGTTCTTTCATGGGGGCAGATCGATGAGAATCTTGACCTTGCAAATTCCAAGGCAACTGTATCAGACATCAAGATCACAGTTGCAAACAAGTGGAACAATGCTTCAGGTCTATTGTCTGATGAATTGTTTGGTGGTTCAAAGAAGTTTATCAATCAGAATGTGGTCATCAGATCCTGGTTGTTGGGTTGCACAGTCACAGCAGATTGTCTGATCAGGTTCAATGGAAGATTGATGTCAATTGAACATGACTTTGAAACAGTCACCTTCACAGTTGAACACAGACAACCCTGGGACAGGGTCAAGGCAGTCAGTGACCAAGTGGAACAGACACTTGCAGGGAATGGGAATGCGCTGCCTGCAGGATTTGTTGGGAAGATGAAGCCAACTCTTTATGGTGACAACACACATGACCTTGGCAAACCCACAACAGCAATGACAGCAAGGAATGATTCTGACCTGATGCCAATGGTTTTCCTTGGGTTCACCACTGCAGGTGATCAGAAGTGGTTGATCAGTGACCATGAACTTGAAGATGATCCTGACACCTTTGACCTTTGGGGGTTTGATGAAAAGCTTGACAGGTTTGTTGAAGTTGAAATTGGTGGGGGTGGAATCACTATTGTTCAGAACAGCAGCACTGGTTGCATCATTTCATTTGACCCAGGTGATGTGTCTTTCAAGGACATCCTTTATGGTGTGGGCACGGTCAGCAATGAAAACAATGTTGCACCTGGGGATTGGCAGACAGACACAGAAGCAGGTGACACAGATGAAGACACATATGCAGCTTCATCAATTGCAACAGGTGATGCAGTGGGAACCAAGGCAGAAATTGATGTTGACTTTGATCAGAATTATGCACCTAACAGAACCATTGCAGGTGTCCAGTATCTTGCCAAGTTCAGACTGACAAAAGGTTCAGGACTGACAGCAGGACAGACACATCTTTTCTTTGGATTGAATGACATGTCAGCATCAGGTTATTCAGATGGTGTTGACCATTGCATCCTGTATGCAATTGTTGGTGGGGGGACCATAGAGACAATGAAGCTTGCTGAGACTATGACACACAACAGGGATGTGACCGGGTCGAATACTGAATCAGAAGCAAGGGTCTATGAAATATTCAAGAAAGGTTCCTACAGAACAGATGAATTCATCCCTTTATATTTTGGGGGCAAGGGTCTTGAACATTGCACCTGGACAGGTGGAACTGCACTTGATGCAAACCTGATGCACAGGGTCTTCAGGGACTTGCTTTTCAAGTGGACAGGATGGGATGCAACTGGACTTGACTATGTGGAAGTAAATGGAACAGATTGGTCAGGGTCTGCCATTGACACTGACAGGGATTGGTTGGTCAGATGGTGGGAAGATTCAAAGACAGAACTTGAAGACATTCTTGACCAGATACAATTTGAAGGGTGTTTCACATGGTTCTTTGATGAAACCAGTTCAGGGGTTGAAGCTCGAATCAGTTATGTCAAAGATTCATATTCAGCAGGTGACATCGATGCAACACTTGATGGTGATTATCTGAATTCAGTCAAGGTGAAACACACCCCAATTTCACAAGTAGTCAGCAAGCGCATTGCAAACTATTCCAGGCAAACACTGTCAGATGGATATGCAGATCAGAACACATTGACCAACACCAACAGGGGTGACTTCAATTTTGGTGCTGATGAAAATGTTGTTGAAAACAGTCTTGACTTCCTGTTCCAATCAGCAGATGTGGATTCATTCCTTGCATACTATGACAACATTGTTGGTGAACCAAAATTGATTGTGACTGCAATCCTGGAAGACCCATCAAACTGGAACCTGCAAAGGGGTGACATTGTGCAGTTCAGCAACATGGAGTTTGACCCCTATGGTGAATCATGGACAGGCAAATATTTCATGATCACACAGTTGCAGATTGGTTCTGATAAATTTAAGATGACAGCAAGGGAAGTGGGTTGATATGAGTTATTCAAGGGTGCATGGCGATGGATTGAGACTATATATTGACAGCATGAACTGGATGTTCAGTAGGGGTCTTCCAAGATCAACTGAATGGACTGACAGAAACACAGGTGCCTGGGCATGGAATGCTGCAGCCAAAGATAATAAATATTCTTTGATTGATGCCAACCCCATGAAAGCTGCTTCATATAATTCAAGCCTGAACCCAACAGGTCACATGATGCATGAAATGGATTTCCAAGTTATTGCTGATAATCCCATCAGACACCTTGCAATCATGGGACATAATGCAGTATCAGCACAGGCATGTTTCAGGCTTGCACACAATACTTCAATTATCAGTGCAGTTGGTGCCGGGTCAACTGTTGGGACTGTAGCAACACAACCTGTGTCTGTCCTGAATGGTACAGTCAGTCCTGCTTCAGGTGCAACCCTTGGTGAAGACATCAACACTGTTGAAACAGTCTGGACTGTATCTAATGGATTACTTTTCACAGTGGGTGAATTGCTATGGGTCAAGGAAGATGCAAACAATGAAGTGGTCAAAGTTGTTTCTATTGCAACCAATGATTTGACAGTGACAAGGGCACAGCAGGGAACCATTGCAGGTGAATTTCAGACAGGGGTCATTGTCAAAAGATACAATGTGGTCGAACCTGCAACTGATGGTGACACAATCATAAGCTTTTCTGAAGTCAGCAACAAGAGATTCTGGGCAATAGAAGTCATCCCTTCTGATGGTGCATATCATGGTTCAAAAGACCTTGAAGTTGGATCATATCAAATTGGGAACTACCATGACTTTGCAATTGCCCCTGACCTGAATGTCAATCATGGGTTCATTCAGGAAGGCGTGAACACAAGACAAACCCCTGCAGGCAGACAGATCACCTTTGCACACCACCTGTCAAACAATGACAGCACAGATGAATATTCACCCTTTAGATACAATGATGATTACTTCAGAAGGATGGTGGGCAAGGAACAGTGGGCAATGACCTGGAAGGGTGATGATGATGTCAATGTTTATCCTTCAGACATTAGTGCCATGACTTCAGGATCCCTTCTTGAAGACCTGATCTTGAAGACAGGAATCAATTTCCTTCCCTTCATTCTATGCACAAATAATTCAAGCACAGATGAAGGTGACTATATGTGGGCTATACTTGACCAAGCATCATTTGAAACCCTTCAGAAGTCTTGGCAGTGGGTTGGATGGTCACTGAAGTTCATCCAGAAGTTCTGACAATCCTTTAGAATATATTCTAACAAAGCACTTGCATATGCAGGTGCATTTGCTATCTTATGGATATAAAAAAGCCCCTGGACAGTGAGAACAGAGGCTTTAAAGGAAGACCAGTTATGATCAGGAATCAATCTAATCAAAAGGAAGACTCATGACAACAAAAACAATTCAAGAAGCATTGGGTGATATTCAAGTCAATATGAAGGCACCCAAGACCCAGGTGAATGACTTTGGTGGTTATTCATTCAGGTCTGCTGAAGACATCTTAAATGCTGCAAAACCTTTTATCAAGAAGCATAAATGCATTCTATTATTGAATGATGAATTGGTTCTAATGATGGACAGGTTCTATGTCAAGGCAACTGCCAAGCTGATGAAGGGTGAAGAATCAATCAGTGTTGATGCATTTGCAAGGGAAACAGAAAATAAGAAGGGCATGGATGAAGCACAGATCACTGGTTCTGCTTCTTCATATGCAAGAAAGTATGCACTGAATGGACTGTTCTGCATTGATGATGTCAAGGATGCTGACAACCATGACAACAGTGATCACACACCAGCACCCAAGAAGCAACAGAATAGCACACAGCCCCCTTCAGGGTCTTCAGGTTCCATTTCAAGAGATGACTTCCCTGGGTTTGGTAAGCACAAACAAGGTGGTGATGATCCAAAGATGTGGAAGGAAGTGCCCAAACATTATCTTGAATGGTTGTCAACTGCTGACAAGACCAGGGATGATGTCAAAGCATTTGTGATTGCTGAACTGAAATTCAGGGCAGAAGACCCACCTGCACCAAAGGTGTCAATGGCAGATAAGATTGCAGCATTTGAAACCATATTGAATGGTGCTGAAAAAGAATTTAGCAAGGCAGAATTGTTTTCAACCTTCTCAAGTTTCTTGATGAACGCATTCAAGACCACAGACATTCCAAACATTGCAGTTGAATTTGTTGAACATGCAGAAGCAATCCACCAGGATCTTCTGAACCTTCTGAAGCAAGAGAAGGCAGCACTTAAAGCAGGGCAAGATGACTGATTGCAAGCACCTGAACTTCACACCCATTGAACACTATGAAGATTCACAGCAATGCAAGGAAGGGTTCAGGGTTGTCAGGATGCACCAGTGGAAGTGTGATGACTGTGGTGCTATCTTAAAAAGTTGTGTTGAACGTGATGCTGTCCACAGTGGCAGGGCAATAGATGACTATTGGGGTGTGACGTATGAAACCTAAATATAATTTTATGGAAATTCTCGGAGTAAGACAGCCTGAAGAATTTGGTCAGGTTGTAGAAGATAAGTGGGTGCTCGATGAATGGTATGAATACTTTGTTAATGAGTGGTTGCCAGAGCAGGGCGAAACTGATATGATATTATTTATCGAAGCAGGGTTTGACACTTTTGTATATTTCGCATTTAAACTGAAGGCCATTGATAGGATTACCCACAAAAAGTTAATTGATTTATTATTGAAGGGGTCAAAGTTCAAACCAGAAGAAGTCGAAAATGTCAAAAAAATGAGGGCTGAATTATCTGATGAATGAGCAGCAGAAAGAACAAGCAAAGAAAGATGTCAAGCACTATGCAGGTCTCGCACTTATGGGATTTATTTCAGCAGAAGCAAACAGACCCAGGGGTCTTGAACTTGATGCAGTCGCAGATGCTTCAGTTGAAATGGGAATTGCAATGGTGCTTAAACTTCACAGCAAACCAGTGCAGGTAATGCTTGCAAAACGGCTTGCAGATTTGTAATATATTCTAATCATATAATTTCATTGGAAAGGAAGACCAATTTGAAATTTCCGTTCATGCCAATCAAGGTTGGCGATTTAATCACAGACACACAGGAACTGACTGACACTGAATTTGGTGTCTACATCAGACTACTTCTGAACCACTGGAAGAAGGACAGCATCCCTGCTGACCCTGCCAGGATGTCAATGATTGCACCTTCTGCTGAAGTTGTGTGGGAATCATTGGAAGAATTCTTTGAACCACATCCAACCAATCCAAAGCGATTGATCAACACCACTGCCTTGAAAGCAAAGGACAGGGCAAAGGATCTGACCAGAAGCAACAGAAGGGCAGCTTGGGTCAGGTGGCATTCAGGGGAACCTTATCCTGAAGACATTGCAAACTATGCAGGTGAAGTTGCAGGTGGTGATGCAGATGCATAACCGATTGAATATTTGATTGTAATACCAATGATAATTATAATTAAAACCATAAGCATATTTATAATGAAAATCAAAATCATGCAATTAAGAAAAACAAGCCTGACCGAACTGCACCCTGAAGGGTTCAGTCAGGCAGAAAAGGAAGAACAATATGAAACACATTGACAAATTAAACAAACTTGGTGCCTGTGGTCAAGCAGTCAAGTGGGCAAAGGAAATGAAGAACGGTCAATCAGCGTGGGATAATTGTGAACGTGGTGACTGGATGTTGTGGCTTGTGGGCAAGATGTCTGGGAAACCTGAATCTGCAAAGCGGAAGAAATTAGTTCTTTGTGCATGTGAATGTGCGAGGCTTGCTATGGTTCATGTACCCAAAGGTGAAATCCGACCACTAAAAGCAATTGAAACAGCAGAAACATGGGCAAGGGGAGATGCCACAATCGAAGAGGTGAGAGTCGCTAGACGTGCCGCCTATGCCGCCGATGCCGCCGCTGCCGCCTATG
>Ga0208904_1000844_pt1 | contig 22733 bp, 18 predicted proteins | sample AntAceMetag02UKB_FD_184774 | JGI IMG/M metagenome (GOLD analysis project Ga0208904, IMG submission 184774) | Saline lake microbial communities from Ace Lake, Antarctica - Antarctic Ace Lake Metagenome 02UKB (SPAdes) (version 2) | ecosystem: Environmental > Aquatic > Non-marine Saline and...
TAATCATTATAGATGATCTGGATAGATTATCAACCTCCTATGTAAAGATTGTATTGGACATTGTTAAAAAAAGTTTTACCTTTCCTAATATTACATACGTGCTCTGCTATGATACAGAAAATCTTAATTGTATGGATAACACATTAAAGATTACAGAATCGACTACAATAGAAGAAGGTGGTAAGTTTACCAAACAAGATGATGGTTTAGCTAAAATCACCAAACATATTGAGAAAGAAAAAATTGATAATGAAAAATTAGTAGAATATATAGAAAAAATTGTGAATGTTAAAAAAACTTTAGTTATACCCCGAAGTAAACTCCGCGATTTTTTAGTAAAACATATTGAAGAAATAAATATAGATCAAAAATTATCTATATTTCCTAAAGAATCTCTTGAAAAAATAATATATGCTGTAGATCATATTTTTTCACCTAAAAATTATCATCAGTATATAAAATATTTAGGTGATCTGCGTAAGATTAAGAGATTTTTAAATATTTTTAAGATGCAGGTAGCTTATAATTTAGATATTGTGCATGGTCTAAATAAAATAGATATAGACTTTTTAGACCTTATTCATTTAATGTTGCTTTACATAAATTATCCAAAAATCTTTAGAAAAATATATAATACAGAAACAGATGGGGGTAATGAATTTTTTTCTTTAAAAATAAATTATGCATCACAAGATGGTTTTGAATTTGTAAATTCGGAAGAATATGGACAATATATAAAAGAATTAACTGCTGATGAAAATTTTTTAGTTTCTCAAATTTTTGATTATAAAAAATTCAATAGAAGCGAAGAAGACTTTGAGTTAATTAAATCTACCTCAGCCGCGTTTAATGGGACCCTAATGACTTCTAGGAATTTAGAAGATTATCTTAAAGTCATAACAAAAGGATCAATGCCAAATATATTAGAATCATATACTATTCATCAGACAAATGTTTTACGTTTTATTGAAGGTATATCAACTATGGAACAGATTTTTGATGGTGATGCTTATGTGATGAATAAAGATAATGATGGTGAAAAATACAGGTCTGTGTTCTATAGTATTTTAATAAATAATATTGATAAACTGAGTCACGAAAAAGCTGTTGAATTAATAATATTTATGTTAGATGATATTAAAAATTACTCTACTGTTGAACATGAAAATTTACAATTAGGACTAAGAAAAGCAATACCTTTAAAGATTGTATATATTTTAAATAAAAGAGGTTGGCAGGATGAAAAAGGTAAAAATTATAATAATTCAAAAGAAAATATTACAACTATTGCAAAATTTATTTTTGGAGAAGATTCGTTTAATGGTAAATCTATTTTAGATAGGTTATCACATGATAAAGATGGATATTCTAATGTCTTGAATATGCTTGATTTGTTGCACTTAAGACTATATTGTTCTCAAGATAGAGGGAGTGGCATGTTTAATTTATATAATGCTTTGCAATATCATCACAATGATGAAGCAGAGACTGATGGTTTAATAAGGGATATTTTAGTTGAGGAAATGAGAGAAATAACACAAAAAATCTTTCACTTTTTGAAAGAAAAATATATTGTAAAAAAGAAAAATATTTTTAAAGAAATTGAAGATCTTACAGAAAAACAATTATTTAGTTTATCGTATGATTATATTAAAAATGATAAGGATTGGAGTTCAAAAATGAAAGAATTAGCTCAAAAAGAAAAATCAATTATAGTTAACTATATACTTTATCAAGTATCTTCTTCTGTTATTGACAGTGGAATAGGTGTTGGGTACTACGACGAAAGTGGTTCTAAAGACGAAAAAAATATAAGAGTTACTTTCAATGATTATTTATTTAATACTTGTTTTGATGTTTCAAAAGAAGATAACATTAGTTATTTTATATATTATCTTCTTAGTAGTTTAAAAGCTGTAAGAAATTTACACACAGAAATTTCAGAATATGAGCCTGATTTAAATTATTATACGCGTATACTAGATAAGGAAAAATTATTGACTTATTGGGAATGTAATAGGGGAGAAATAAAAAAATATTTACAAGAGAATAGAGGACGAACCATAACGTTTTATAGTTACACCGTTAGTTATGAGGAAGATGGTAGAAATTTGCTTAAGTTTTTAGATAAAGAGCTAAAAGAAAAACAAGATGGAGAAAGTAAAACAAAATAAACAAAAAACCCAAAACCACACCCCAAAACCACCACAAACCAGCGGTTTTGTGATATAATAAGATTATCTTTAATTAAAAAGATATCTATACATATATCTATACATATATCTATATAAGTATCTATATATACGAAAATTCAAATCATGCCGCACAATATTAACTACAATATAAAAGAAAGTAAAAAAACTAAGCGACTCCGTATTGTGGTAAATTGTGACGCGGGTGTCTCTGTTGTGATCCCAAAAGGATTTAATAAAAATCTAGTAGATAGTTTTATTTCAGAAAAGTCACAGTGGATAAAAGAAAAGATAGAACATTTCGAATCTAGGAAAAAAATAGAACGACCAAAAAGTATTGTGCAGGGGAGTTACTATACCTGCAATGCACGAGCAAAAAGAATGATAAAGGAACGAGTAGAGCATTTTAATTCTTTTTATAATTTCAAGTACAATCGAATTGCTATCAAAAAACAAAGTACAAGGTGGGGGAGTTGTTCGGGGAAGAAAAATCTTAATTTCAATTTTAAATTGTTATTTTTACCTCAAGAGTTGGCTGATTACGTTGTCGTCCATGAGTTGTGTCATTTACAAGAAATGAATCATTCAAAAAAGTTTTGGGATTTGGTTGCAAAAGTCTTTCCAAATTTCAAAGAGATTAGAAAAGAGATGAGGGGGATTAGTTTGTAATTTTTTTAATTAATATCTATACATATATCTATATATAAAAATATGCGAAAAATAATAAATAGGGGAATAAGGAAAATTTTTAAATCAGGGCCGAGTTATGCTATGACTTTGCCTATTGAGTTGGTAAAGGAATTAGGCTGGAAGGAAAAACAAAAAGTGGTAGTAAAAAAGCGAGGGGAGACACTTGTGATTAGTGATTGGAAGAAATAAACAATTTTTTATTATGAAATCATCCAAAAATACCATTCCAAGCCAATGGGAAACAAAAAGACTGTCTTTGTCAGACACAGTCATTGATGAGTCCAATGCTCTTCAAGCTATATATGAGGAAGGATGGGAGGAAGTAGAGTGGATCGGCAAACAAAACAAACCAAAGCGTAACTATTTCAAAAAATATATTGAAAATCCAGAGCTTCCACCCAAAGGTAAAATAAATTTACACAGATTACAAACTATTAGGCTGAAAAAAGACAAAAGTATAGTTGGATATCTGGATGTCTATCATGGCTGGCCCAAAAAGAATATTCTTTGGGTTGGGGATTTATTCTTATACTCAAATTCTGCTGGGAAAAAATATGGCAGAGAAATAATAGATGGACTAGTAAAAGAAACTAAAAAATTTGGTTATGAATACATGCGATGCAGTGTTAGACTAAAAAATTGGTCAGCTATTAGATTCTGGGCTAGGGTAGGATTTTCAAAAATAGTAGGTTATCTGGGAGACAAAGAATACAGTACAAATAAGTTTGCCGACCTTATCCTTGAAAAGGATACGAGTGGAAGCAAAACAAGTGAATGGATGGAATAAATTATTATTTAACCATTAATAACTATACATATGGATACATATAAACCACCTCTAGAAAATAAAAGTAGTACGCCAGTTGAATCTGCAAGAGAAGATGAATTAAGTCCAGAAGAGCTGGGCAATAAATTTAATACTGAAGGAGGTATTTTTTTTGAAGAATATTTGTATCAAAAAGTACAGTCTGATAAATCAATTCGTTTTAACATTGTTGCTGATTGGGTTAGTGTTGACAAAGCACGAGCAGCCAAGGCATTTCTTGATGATAGTATATTACATATTGATTCATTCGCTATTCGAGCCACACGCGAGGAATATGAAAAGGATCTGAATGCTTTCGCATCTGGTGTTAAATGGATAGAAATTTAAAAAACACTATGGAGGAAAAAAATAAAAATAATCAAATTGTAATTTACAGTACCAAAAAAGGAGGTGCTGATGTTGAGGTACGGGTAAAAAATGAAAGTATTTGGCTTACACAAAAGCAAATGGCTGAACTCTTTGGTACTCAAAGACCGGCAATTACTAAGCATTTAAAAAACATTTTTGAAAGTGGAGAATTGAATGAAGAAGTGGTTAGTTCCATTTTGGAACAGACCACAAAGCATGGGGCTATTGAGGGAAAAATGCAGACAAAAGGTGTAAATTTCTATAATTTAGACGCAATTATTTCCGTCGGCTATAGGGTCAATTCCGGGCGAGCAACACAATTTAGAATCTGGGCTACCAAGACTTTAAAACAATATTTAATACAAGGATACGCAATAAACGAAAAAAGATTACTAGAAGCAAAAAGTAAGTTTAATCAATTGCAACAGACAATTACTTTTTTGCAAAAACAGTCTAAAAAAGAATTATTACAAGGTCAAGAAGTGGAGATTTTGAGTTTGTTGAAAGATTATTCCAAGACTTTGTCTTTGCTTGAAAAATATGATAAAGGTAAGTTGAAAAGCAAAGCAGGTAAAAAATCAAAATTTGTTTTGGATTATAAAAATTGTGTTGAGATAATTATTAAGATAAAGAAAGAACTGTTGGCAAAAAAAGAAGCTGGAGACTTGTTTGGACGAGAAAAACAGGAAGAGTTGGAAGGAATAATAAAAGGGTTGTATCAAACATTTGCCAAAAAAGAATTGTATAAGTCTATCGAAGACAAGGCATCTCACTTGTTGTATTTTGTTATAAAAGACCATCCTTTTGTAGATGGTAATAAACGAATTGCCTCGTTTTTGTTTGTCTATTTCTTGGATAAAAATAATTATTTATATCGCAAAAATGGAGAAAAGAAAATTAATGATAATGCCTTAACAGCTTTAGCATTGCTAGTGGCCGAGAGTAATCCCAAAGAAAAGGATCAGATGGTTGATTTGATTAGGCAGTTGTTGGGATAAAAGTTTATTTAATTCTGTGTTATAATAAGACCTACTGAGGTACCTCAGTAGGTAAATTAAAAAAATACTATGGCAATAATAATACTAGACACTGAGACAACAGACAAAGATGAGGGGAAGCGGTTGATTCAGCTGGCATACAAGAACATGGAAACTGGGGAATTTGTAAATGAGTATTTCAAACCACCAATGCCGATTTCATTTGGGGCGATGGCAGTGCATCATGTGACCAATGAGATGGTGGCGGATAAAAAACCTTTTGACGAGAGTGAACATAAGGCGAGTGTTGCAGAGTTACTCAAGGAGAATATTTTGGTGGCCCATAATGCACCGTTTGATATTCAAGTCTTAAAAAACGAAGGGCTTGAGATTGGGGAGAGTTTGGATACTTTGCGATTGGCTCGACATTTATTAAAGAGTGAATTATATAATCTGCAATTTTTACGTTACTCTTTGGATTTGAAAGTAGAAGCAGATGCCCATGATGCTTTGGGTGATGTCTTGGTTTTGGAAGCATTGTTTAATTATTTAAAAAATGAAGCAAAGACTCAGTTTGATTTATCTTCTGATGATGAAGTAATCAAGAAATTATTAGAACTGACTGCTATGCCGGTATTGTTGGATAATATTGGTTTTGGAAAGCATAAAGGAAAGCCTTTTGCTGATATTGTAAAGGAAGACAGGTCATACTTGCAGTGGCTATTTGGCAGTGAGAGCGAGAAGCCGGTAGCTGATCAAAATGAGGAGTTGGTCTATACTTTGAAGCATTATCTTTAGACAGATAGCAGTTTTCAGATAACAGATAACACTCCTGAGAAGGGGTGTTTTTTTTGGTTCCCCCTTACGAAGGGGGAATGCACACGCAGTGGCTAGGGGGTTTTCGAGCGTGGAATTTTAGGATCTCGTTACCTCTACGATAAACCCCTCCCCCTGATGCGAATCAGGTGTTCCTCCCCTTCGTAAGGGGAGGCCAAACCAGTGTAGACCAAGCAAAAATCGCCTTTTATCTTTATTTTTGGTATAATATTGTCAAAACCGTGAAAAACTGTGTTTTTTCGGTGTATTTTCACGGTTTTGTTGACAAAAGCGTGAAAGTGTGCTATAATGGTAGTATATGGTAAAAATACTTAATGTTTTCAATAAAATAGACTTTCTTCGTGAAAGATACTACAAAGCGACCTTGGGCAAGGAATCGCTTATTAAGATTATTGCGGAAACTGAAGTTGCTGAACAGGTTTATAATTCAAATGCCATTGAAAATAGTACTCTTACTTTAGAAGAGACTGAGAAAATACTTCTTGAAATTGATTTGGATAGATATATTTCTGAGAGAGAACTTTTTGAAGCAAAAAATCTTGCTAGGGTTGTTTCATATATAGACAAGAGAGCCAAGGAGCAAGAACTTAATCTTGAAGTGATTTTGTCGCTTCACAAAATGTTAATTTCAAATATACGTGATGATATTGCAGGAAGATTTAGAAAAAATAATGAGCATGTTCGTGTTGCCAATCATATTGCCCCTGATCCAAAAGAGGTGGTGGATCGTCTTGAGAAAATGATGGTAGAATATAATTCTTCAAGTTCTGAAAATATTATTAAGCGTATAGCAAAATTACATCTTAGTTTTGAATATACACATCCGTTTATTGATGGTAATGGTCGTATCGGTCGTGTTATTAATAATTATTTACTAATGCGAGAGGGTTTTGTTCCAATAAATATAAAATTTATTGATAGAGAAAAGTATTACGAAGCATTTAAAGAATTCGAAATAAAAGGTGGTACTAAAATTATGGAAGAAATGGTTGGCATATCGCTTTCTAATAGTTATCACCGAAGATTGGCATATCTTGAGGGATTAGAAATAATTACACTGTCTGAATATGCAAAAAGAAATAATTTGTCACATTCAAATCTGATTAATAAAGCAAAACGACAAACCATAGAGGCTTTTTTTGAAAAAGGCGTGTGGAAGATTGGTGTAGTGTATAAGAAAAATGAAAAAAAGTATGTCAGATAATATAAAACTCAAAAGAGATAAATACAAATCAGCTAGGGGTGGTTATTCGCGGTTGTTGGGTTTGCACTGTCGCAAATGTGATAGTGTTATTGCGACATATCAAAAAGATGGACCAGGGAATTTACATCGGCTATATATGGATAGAATTGCTAGTCCAGAAAAATTGGTTGATTTGCAGAAGAAAGATGTGAAGGAAGTAAAGCCATTGAGGTGTGATAAGTGTGAATCTATTGTTGGTATGCCATATATCTATCAAAAAGAAAAAAGAAAAGCGTTTAGAGTAATTCAGGACGCTATTGTAAAGAAGCTTATAAAATAAACTATGATAAAAAAGAAAACCAAAAAAAGGGAAACGATTTTCGATACTTCTGAGTTGGAGATAACAGAGGAGATAAGAATGGCGTTGGAAGTGATGGAGAATACACGAGATATCGTCTATGTGACTGGCAAAGCAGGGACTGGAAAATCAACCTTACTCAAACATTTTTGTAGAAATACAACAAAAAAAATCGCCATCGTGGCACCGACTGGTGTGGCAGCGATAAATGTAGGTGGAATGACTATTCATTCTTTTTTTAAATTTCCATTTGGGATTTTGGAAGAGGCAGATATAGAATTTTTACCTTTCAAAAAAGAACTATTTCAAAATTTAGAAACACTTGTAATTGACGAAGTATCTATGGTACGAGCTGACCTGATGAATGCAATAGATTTGTCCCTCAGAAAGAATACCGGTAACAAAAATCTGCCATTTGGTGGGGTGCAGGTGATTATGTTTGGTGATTTGTATCAGTTGCCACCAGTGGTGACGAGTGAAGAGGAGAGAGACTATCTAAGAGAGGCCTACGATGGAGTCTATTTTTTCAAGGCGCCAGTCTTCAGAGAGATAGACCTTAGAAAAATTAACTTGAATAAGATTTTTCGTCAGAAGAATGATGAAGTTTTTGTAAATGTTCTAAATAATATTCGAGAGTGTCGTACTACTCAGACTGATCTAACAGCGTTGAATCAAAGAGTGGTGCCTTATGATGAAAAATCAGGACCAGCGATTTTGTTGGCGACGACAAATAGGATTGTGGATTCTATAAATAAGACTGAACTAGAAAAAATAAAACAAAAAGAATATACATACAAACATTCTGTAAGTGGGAGTTTTGATACAAAAAAATCTCCAGCAGAATTAAAATTAAAATTAAAAAATGGCGCTCAGGTCATGATGATAAAAAACGATACTCAGACGCCTAGGCGGTGGGGGAATGGTACACTTGGGACAGTAGTAGCACTGAAAAAAAATAAAATAATAGTAAGTATTGGAAAAGAAGTTCATGAGATAGAAAAGGCGACTTGGGATGATTTTGAGTATGAATATGATACCGAAGATCATACTGTTGAACGGTTGTCCAAAGGTTCGTTTGAGCAGTATCCGATCAAATTGGCTTGGGCAGTGACAATACACAAAAGCCAGGGCAAGACATTTGACAGAGTGATTATTGATCTTGGTCGGGGTGCCTTTGCTCATGGCCAGACTTATGTGGCACTTAGTCGGTGTACTACGCTTAAGGAAATTTATATGAAAAAGCCAGTGAGGTTTTCGGATATTATTTTGGATTGTGAGGTGAAGGATTTTCATACTTAAAACGTATCATGTAACATATAACACGTAACATAAAACATCCTTGGTGGGGTGTTTTTTTTGATTCCCCCTTACGAAGGGGGAATATACACGTAGTGATTAGGGGGTTTTCGGGCGTGGAATTTTAAGATCTCATTACCTCTACGATAAAACCCCTCCCCCTGATGCGAATCAGGTGTTCCTCCCCTTCGTAAGGGGAGGCTAAACTAAAGCTTTTTCCACTTTTTACACATAATATTATCTGTGCTATAATATATTATTATACGACTAATCAAATAAACAAATCTATGCCGCCAAAGAAGAAAAAAATTACCAAAAAAGACGGTCATCAGTTTACTAGTGTGAAGCTTGGGGAGAAAAAGAAACCAGCTAGAAAAAAGAAAGTTGTTGCCAAGAAAATGGTGGCAAGGAAGAAGCCGGTAGTGAGGAAAAAGAAGGTTTTAGTTCCAAAAAAGAAAGCTACAGTACAAGGAAAGAAAATGAAACGTGAGCTAAGGGAGATTTATGAAAATTCTGATGGAAGTATGCCGAATATGGCAGATTTCAAAAAAAGAAAAAAGCGTGGTTTTTTTTCAGCTTTTTTGGTTTTACTTTTTGCCTGTGCTTTTCTCGGTGCAGTAGCTTGGATTGGATTTTTTGTATTCCAACCAATGTTGAATTTTGCTGAAGAGGACGTGACACTGTCTATTTCAGGTGACGAAAAGATGACAGCCGGTCAAGAAGTAAAGTATCGGATTCGCTATCGTAATTCTCAAAGTGTAGATCTGGGTCAGGCCAATATTCAGGTGCGCTATCCAGAAGGGTTTGTTTTTGATAGTAGTAGTGTGGTCCCTAGTAGTGAGAACAAAGATATGTGGGATTTGGGAGCTGTAAGCGAAAAGGATAGCGGATATATTGATGTATTTGGCCGTATGTATGGCGATCTAGGCAAAGAGCAATCTTTTAGAGTTTTCTTGAACTATATGCCGGGTAATTTTAGCTCGGAATTTCAAAAAGTTACGACCTTGAATACTGAGATAAAGGAAGGTCCTGCAGTCTTAGAAGTACAAGGTCCAAAAGAAGCAGTGCCGGGTGTTGATGTAGAATATCTAGTTGGATTGGAAGCTAGAAAAGATACTAGTGTAGAAAATTTGGCTTTGCAATTGGAGCCAGCTGGTGGTTTTACAATTATTTCTAGTGAGCCAGTAAGTGATCCGGATAATACAATGTTATGGCCGGTAGCTAATTTGAATGAAGCTGACGCTGTGTTTAAGATTAGAGGAGTCTTCAATCCCGAACAAGATCAAGAAGAGGCTGAACTTAAATTCAGGCTAGTTGGTTGGAAAGACGAGGCTAGACAAGCAGATCCTTATGTATATGCCACAGAACTTAGTAAAGTGATATTACTTAGAACCGATCTGTCAGTCAATTTGGGTATAAATGGATCTCTCTCAGATATGACAGTCGAGCCAGGTGAGGTATTAAATACTAGTATAGTGATAAAAAATGCTGGTGATTCTGATTTGAAAAAATTAAGTGTTCGTTTAATTTATGAAACACCTTCTTATGATAACAGAAGTATGTTGGATTGGTATGAGATTGATGATGAAAATAAAGGTAGCATATTGGGGGATCAGGTAAATGATGCTACTAGGCGTGGGATTATTACTTGGAATTCTAGGCATATTGGAGAATTGTCTTCGTTGTCATCCGGGGAAGAGGTGGTAATTGATGTGAGTATTCCTTTCAAAGATAGTGAAGATTTGGATCTAACCAAATTTACTAATTTTGATGCCAGTGCTTTGGTTGAGGTAAAATATATTAGTGGTGACGAGCAAAAAATTCTGTCTAGCAATGAAATAAAAATGATGGTTAATTCAGATTTGGATTTGGAAGTGCGTGATGAAGTGTCGGAAAATTCACAGGGCCAAAAGCTCCATACTATTACTTGGTTTTTGTCCAATACTTTTCATGAATTAAAAAATCTAGAACTGTCAGCTGATTTGTACGGCGATATTGAGTGGCAAGAAGAAGGTTTTGTGGTGCCAGCGGGTGACGCCAATTTTGACAAGAACTCCAATAGACTTATTTGGAAAGTAGATAGTATGCCAACTAGTTTAGATGTTCTGGCTTTGCAGTTTTCAGTAGTTTTGAAAACCAAAAATCCTAGCCAGACCAATCTTAGTTCAAAGGTAAAATTAAAAGCAGAAGATACTATTACCAGCGAGATGATAATGAAGGCAGGGGATGAGATTCTGTTGACAACTGATATCTAATATCTAAATACCTAACATCTAAACATATGGGAAAGAAGATACTAATTGCGGAGGATGAAAAACCAATGGCTTATGCTTTGGAATTGAAGCTAAATAATTCTGGTTACGAGGCAAAGGCAGTATTCAATGGTGAAGAGGCTTTGGAAGAATTGACAAACAACAAATATGACTTGGCTCTAATCGATTTGATGATGCCAAAGATGGATGGCTTTGGGGTTTTAGAACAGCTTAAGGAGAAGGGTATAAAAATTCCTGTGATTGTTTCTTCCAACCTTTCTCAAGAGGCAGATATTAAAAAAGCTAAAAGTTTGGGTGCTATAGATTATTTTGTAAAATCCGATACGCCTATTACAAGTGTAGTAGATCATATAAAAAAGATTTTGGGTTAGCTTGTTTTGTGCAACAAAAAAATACTACCTAATTGGGTAGTATTTTTTTATTATTTTTTGGTTTATTTGAGAAGGGATTTTACAGCATCTATTACTTCTTGAAAGCCGGTATTGCTTTTGATAAAATACTTATCAGCACCGATTTTTAGAGCATCATTAACATCAGTTTCCTGTCCCAAATTGGAAAGAGTGATAATCGGAGTCTTCTTAAAATCTGTTGTGCTACGCAGTTTTTTTATTACATCAAAACCATTACCATCTTCCAACATTAGGTCGACAATAAAAAGATCTGGTTTTTTTTCTTCTGCTAGTCTTAGCGCTTCGCTAGCCCGTGGGGTAGTTGTTACTTCATAGCCCTCGGCTTCTAGGCGATGAGTGTAGAGTTTTATGGTGAATTGTTCGTCTTCTACTATGAGGATCTTTTTTGTATTGTCTACCATACTAGTAAGCGTTAAATTCTATATAAAAGGTTGTTTCTTTGTTTTCAACTGACTCAAACCAAATTTTACCTTTGTTTAGGCGCACCATCTCATAAGTGATGTATAAACCCAAACCAGTACCATTGCCTTGCCTTTTTATTGCATTCTCAGCTCTAAAAAACTTGGCAAAAATAAATTTTTGCTTGTCTTTTGGAATCCCCATGCCTTTGTTGGTGCAAGAAAATATAGTATGTTTGCCTTGTTTTTTTATCTTTATAACAACGTCAGTTTTATCAGAGGCATATCTAACAGCATTTTCTACCAAATTTTGAATAATAATAAATAAGTATTTTGGATCTGCTTTTATAAAATGTGATTTCTTTTTGTCACTATCAAATACAATCCTTAAATTTTGGGCTTTGGCATAAGTGGCATAGCTTTCAATTACTTTCTCTACAGAATCTTCCAAGCGAACTTTCTTCATTATTGGCTTACTCCTCTTGTCTGGCAGACGAGAAACACTTAACAAATCATTGACCATGGTATTCATGGATTTTAGTGTTTTGTAAGATTCACCTAGATATTCTTTTTGTGTTTTGTTGAGACGTCCAGATTTTTCTGACAAAATATATTCATTGGCCCACAAAACATTACCCAAGGGTGTTCGTAAGCTATGGCTGGCAATATCAGCAAAGTTTGTTCGATACTCTTCTGTTTGTTTTTCTTCGGTAATATCTCTAATTATAATTACAGCCCCTCTTATGCTACCGCTTTTGTTTTTTATTGGTGTAGTAGTAATAGACGCCCAAAATCGTTTTTTGTCAGCCCGTAGAAATTGTCTAATTACATTGTTATTTTTCTTGCCTTCTTTTATAGATTGAAATAGGGCAGCATTTTTTTTGGTAACTGGTTTACCTAGATCGTTAACGGCCTTTAAAAGGTCCAAAGCTTCTTTGCCTTCTACTTGTTTGGCGTTTTTGTAGCCAAGCATTTCCCAAGCAGCTTTGTTTGTTTTGGTAATAAATCCAACCTTGTCAACAATCAAAATGCCATCACCAATGGCATTCATAAAGGTCTGCACGTCTTTGCTTATGGTAGAATCTGATAATTTTAGGCTCATATATATTAGTAATTGGTTATAGATGGGTAATCGCCTCCTTGTTTATTATAGCACAATCTTTCAAGAGGTAAAATAGCTGTCATCGCCTCTGTATATATGGTATAATATTAACAAGCAGATCAAAACTGCCATATTTGTAATATAAATATATGATTAGTAATTTAACAGATAAAAAAATAGCTGAAATTTTGAAAAAAGAAACTTATATTTCTGCAGAAGATTTGGAAGGCGCGAAAAAATACATAAGTGATGTTGGTGCTAGCAAGAGCCTAATTGATTATTTGTTAGAGCAAAATATTATTACCAAAGATTTACTTGGTCAAGCTCTTGGTGGGTATTTTGGCGTTTTATATATAAATTTGTCTCAGCAAAAGATAGTAGAAGAAGTTCTGCATTTGGTGCCAGAGGTGGTGGCTAGAGAAAAGGGTGTGATAGCTTTTGCTAGAGATCCAGAGGGAGTAAGCGTGGCTATGTTAAATCCAAATGATTTAGCTACAAAAAATTATCTAGAAAAACATTTTGGACAAAAAGTAATACCTTTTTTTACGATGAAGTATGACTTGGATGATGCTATGTCTGGATATCAGGCAAGTTTGGAAGAGGAATTTACAAAACAACTAAAAGAAATTGATTCGGGAGAAAAAGACAAAGAAAAAAACAAAGAGAAGGGGAGAGAGGAAAGGGATGATCTGATTGTGGGTTTGGTAGACATGATTTTGCGTTATGGTTATCAAAACAGGGCATCTGACATACATATAGAGCCTTATGAAGATAAAGGGATAGTTCGTTTTAGGATTGATGGCGTGATGCACGATGTTTTGCAAATGCGCAAGCCTCTTTTGTCGCCAATTACTACTCGTCTAAAGATCCTCTCTCGCATGAGGACAGATGAACATAGAGCTGCTCAAGATGGTAAAATAAAATATAAAATGGACAAAGAGGCTATTGATATTCGTATATCTATTTTGCCTGTTACTCAGGGAGAGAATATTGTAATGCGTCTTTTGTCGTCGAGAAGTAGACAATTTGGTCTTACCGATCTTGGTTTTTCTAGTCAAGATATGGCAACAGTAAAAAAATCCATAAAAAGTCCGCATGGTTTGGTACTTGTAACCGGGCCTACTGGCTCTGGTAAAACTACTACTCTATATTCTGTTATGAAGATTTTGAATAAACGTGATGTTCATATTTCTACTATTGAGGATCCAGTAGAGTATGATATGCAGGGTATTTCTCAAATTCAAGTAAACAATAAAACCGGCTTAACTTTTGCAAAAGGTTTGCGTTCTATTGTGCGCCAAGATCCGGATATTATTATGATAGGAGAAATTAGAGACGAGGAAACAGCCAGTATTGCTGTTAATTCTGCCCTTACTGGGCATTTAGTTCTTTCAACGCTTCATACTAATGACGCACCTACCACTTTACCACGTTTGCTTGATATGAATATTGAGCCATTTTTGGTTGCATCTACTGTTAATATTATTATCGCCCAAAGACTTGTAAGAGAGGTCTGTTCCAAATGCAAAATATCTTATACAATATCTGAGGAAGAAAAAGCTTTATTTTCAGACAGATCTAACCTGGGACATATAATGAAAGATTTGGGAAAAAGTGAATTGGATGGAATTAGACTTTATAAAGGCAAAGGTTGCAAGGTTTGCAGTAATACTGGTTATGATGGTCGTCTAGGTGTGTTTGAAGTGTTGGAAATGACAGAAGAGATCAAGAAAGCTATTTTGGATCATGCATCAGCTGGTGAGATCAGAAAAATTGCCAAAGCACAGGGAATGAGGAGTATGATGGAAGATGGTGTTGATAAAGTTTTGAAAGGTATGACTACTTTTGAAGAGGTTTTGCGAGTTACAAGTGAGTAAGTATTTTCAATTTTAAAATATCTGTCATATGTTAAAAAATAAAGCTAAAAAATCAGCGCTAGAAATAAATATTTCTATAGGTGGTACTAGTCCCACAGCCAAAGCACTTTTGGCAAAACATTTGGCCGTAATGCAGAAATCTGGTTTAACAATTACAGAATCGCTTGAGATTATAGAAGATTCTGCTACTGGTAGAATGAAAAAAGTAATAAGAAAAGTTTTGGCTTCGGTAAAATCTGGCAATACTTTATCAGAGTCAATGGCCAGGTATCCAAAAGTTTTTTCGGGAATTTTTGTTAGTTCTGTCTATGCTGGAGAGACTTCTGGCACCTTGGATCAGAATCTAGAAAATCTGGCAGAGCAATTGGGAAAAGAAAAAGAATTGATAAGCAAAGTTAAGGGAGCAATGTTATATCCTATCGTCGTGCTTGTGGCCGCCTTTATTTTGGGGTTAGCAATGTCATTTTTGGTATTACCAAAGATTATACCTCTATTTGAAGGATTAAAAACAGAACTGCCAGTTACTACCCAGTTACTTATCAAGTTCTCTCATTTTATAGGTGATTATGGAACAGAACTTTTTTTTAGTATTATAGCTTTTGCTATATTTTTTATCTGGCTAGTAAAACAAAAATTTGTTCGTCCAGTTACTCATTGGATTTTGCTCCATGTTCCGATTGTAAAAAGTATTAGTCGCAATTCTAATTTGGCTAGATTCTCCAGAACTCTCGGCATGTTACTCAAAAGTGGTTTGAGTATTGACGAGGCTTTGGAAGTCACAGAAAAATCTTTAGAAAATTATTACTATCAAAAATCTTTATTCAAAATACGAAATAGAATAAGTCGTGGTAGTACTTTGGCTGAAAATCTGCAGGCATATCATAAACTATTCCCAAAAATGACGATCAAGATGATTTTGGTGGGGGAGCAGTCTGGCAAGTTGGAGGATACATTGCTTTATCTGGCCAATTTTTATGAAGTAGAAGTAGACAATTCTACAAAGTCGCTTTCCACTGCTATAGAGCCTATTTTGCTTATTTTAATTGGTTTGGTAGTGGGTTTCTTAGCACTTTCCATTATTACGCCGATATATAATATTACAGGGAATATCCGCGGGTAATTTCAATTTTTTATGCGTGGTTTTACACTAACTGAATTATTAATTGTCATTGGGATTGGTGTTATTTTGGTTACAGCATCCGTGCCAATCTATGCTAATCTCCAGGTGAAGGCACAGCTGAATGAAAGTACCACACAGTTGGTACAGATTTTGCGTACGGCTAGGGAGTATTCCTTGTCTCGTTATAATGATTCTGCTTGGGGGGTTTTGATTGATATAAATTTTGCATCAGAAGATGGTTATATTTTGTACAAAGGAGATTCTTATAATGTGCGAGATGCTGATTATGATAGAGAGACTAGTTTGGGCTCGACACTTTCTTTTGTAAATCTTGATTTTGATTTGACAGGGGCAAATATTGATATTAATTTTTCCAAAGGTTTGGGCAGACCAAATAATATCGGTAGTGTGGTTATGAATCACACTGTCCAAGGTACCAAGACAATAATTGTAAATAGTTTGGGTGTGGTTGAAGAAGACTAGGGTTAATTTTTAATTACCAATTTTGAATTAATATATGTTGTCTGATAAAAGAGGGCAATCTTTACTTGAGGTCATAATTGCTTTGGCAATTTTTGCTTTAATTAGTGCCGCTATGATTACTCTGTCATTGGGTGGTTTTACTGCGCTTGAACAGGGTGGAGAGCAGACAGAGGCCAAAGCTTTGGCTCAAGAAGGCATAGAGGCGGTGCGGGCGATTCGTGACTCTGCTTGGAATAAATTGACTTACACTACTTCTTCAGTTTTTGCTAGTAGTACGGAATGGGTATTTGATGATGAGGGTACAGTAGAAATTATTGGTGAATATACACGTACTATTAGTTTTTCTGATGTTTGTAGAGATGAGAGCGATGATATGATTGCTTGTCCAGGGGTTTATACAGATATTCATAGCAAAAAAGTCAGTTCAGTAGTTACTTGGGAGGTTCGTCCAGGAGTAAGTAATTCTGTAAAACAAATTAGTTACTTAACTAATTGGGATACAAAACTTTGGACACAGGCAGATTGGTTTGGGGGATCAGGTCAATCTATTTGGTCCGATATTATACGTTATGATAGTGCGGAAGGGGTAGTCGATATTAATTCTGGACAGGTTAGTTTGGATCAAACTACTGATACGTCAGCTTCAACTTTTTGGCCATTTGATATTCCAGAAGATTATACTTATGAGGCTACTTCTATTGAAGTTGGCGATGATACGGCTCAATTAATTGGTTCAGCTGTTAGTTCTGGTGAAACTATAGACGATGGTTTTGAAAATACTATTGAATCAAGCTTTGATTGGTCTTTTACCACATCTAGTGATTATGAATATGCTGTAACTTCTATTGAAGTAGTAAGTGGGGCGGCCCAACTTATATCCTCTGGTGGGTCTGATGTTTCTTATCCTACTTCTAAACCAAATATTCACCCTTCACCTTCTTACTTTGCTCCTGGTATACAGAGCTGGGATAGTTTTACTGAGACGGCTACAAAAAATGGTGGGGAAATATACTATCAATTATCAGATGACGATGGTGCTACTTGGCAGTACTGGACAGGATTGGCTTGGGCTGTAGCTGGGGTTTCAGATTATAATATTGCGAGCGCGGTCAATACAAGTATTTCTAGTTTTTCTACTAGTACCGAACAAATTAAATTCAAAGCATTTTTAGAAAGCGATGGTGCTCAGCAAGTTCAATTAGATAATATTAATATTGGCTTATCACCTCCTACAATTGTTTGGAGTTTTAATTCTTGGGGTGTTGGTGGTGGAGAAGTCACGCCAACAGGTGTAAAACAAATTACAGGTGGTAATCCTAATAACTATGTAGATATTAGTGTTCCAGCCGGTAACAATGATGACGTTGGGGGTTATTGGGAACAAGCTTTCATTACTGCTGAAGACAATCCAGTAGTTAGTATTGATTTTGATTATAGTGTTATTGATTTTAATGGTATTCCTGACCTAGCTGAAATTAGAGTCTATCTAGACACGGCTACTGGTGATCCAGTGAATCAAGTTGGTTCAAGTATTGCCGTATTGGCCGATGGCGATTGGATATCAGCGACAACGATTGATGCGACTTCAGCTGTCGGAGTTTCCGGTACTTATTATTTAAAAATTGCTTATTGGGTGGAGACACCTGCCAGCACTATCGGACCTTTTACAATTGGTTTTGATAGTGTAAATTTAATTTGGAACGCGGCGAGTTATCCAATTGACAAACCAACAATTAGTAATACTAATTCGTTTACTCCATCCGCACTAGCTAGCTGGACTAGTTTTACTGAAATAGCGACAAAAAATGGCGGGGAAATATACTATCAGCTTTCCAATGACGATGGAGCGACCTGGCAATATTGGACTGGTTCTAGCTGGGCTACAGCTGGAGATTCAAATTACAATACTGCCTCTGTAGTCAATTCAGCTATTTCACACTTTGATACTACGGCTAAAAAATTTATGTTTAAGGCGTTTTTAGTTAGCGATGGCATGCAGTTGATCAAATTGGATAATATTGATTTGCAATATAACGTAACAAATGTTTCTTACAGTGGAAATCAGTTTATAGTTGCTACGACTGATGGTGCGGGATTAATGTCCAAAATAACAGATACAATGAGTTTGCGTTTTACAGCCAAAGACAGCGAGACCGTTGATGCGGTGCGTGTTTATTTGGAACAAGAAAAAGGTACTAGTCCAACTTATCGTTATGGTTTGCAAGTGGATCTTTCTGGACAACCTTCTGGAATTTGGCTGGGGGCGACTAATCAGGGCTATCATGACTATCAAGCTACTGCAACTGGTTGGCAAACCATTACTCTTGACGAAGGTGTAAGTCTAACTCAAGACACTATATATCATATAGTAATAGAGTATGAGTCAGGTACGGTAAATTCTGCTAATGCAATTGAATTAAGACGATCTAATCCAGGTAATTATTTACGAGCTTTTGATAGTTCGGCCGATGTCTATGGCAATATACTTTTTAGTGCAGACAGTGGTTCCAGTTGGGTCGTACAGGATTATCAGCCAATATTTATTTTAGATTTTTCTGATGCAACTTATGATGGAAATCCTTATCATAATTTGAGTGAGCACGAAATTTATGGTGATAATTCTTTTGGTCAAGAATTTACTCCCAGTTCGGATATAGTTATATCAACTATGGGCATGTATGTATCTGAAAACAACGAAGGGTCAGAAGGGGATGTATTTGTTAGTCTTTATAATGTTAGTTCTGGTACGCTTTTGACTACTTCTACTTTGGCTGTTGCTGTGGACTTAACAATCAATGTGTATTCTTGGGAAACAGCCACTTTTGATCAGCCAATTACTTTATCAGCTGGTGATACTTATAGACTTTTTGTTTCTGCGCCAGGTGCTAGTGCTACGGCTCATTACCTTATTCGGTCTGCTTCTCATAATAGTGATAGTGTCTTAAACAGTGTTAACTATAACGGAGTTAATTCATTTTTTGTGTCTAGTATTGATAATGGTCTTTCTTGGTCTAGTAATCTCAACGAAGATCTTAGTGGTTTCCGTTTTCAACAAACTATCTTTAATACCTTGGGTTATATAATTTCTTCTGCATACAATGCCGGTTCACTTTCAGCCTTTAATGTGGTAGAATGGAATAAGGTAACACCAAGTTGTAGCCCAAATTGTGATGTAAAGTTACAAATTCAGACCGCACCCGATAGTGCTGGGTCTCCTGGTGTCTGGTCGTCTAATTGGTCTGGACCAGATGGTGAAGATGGCGATGAGACTGATTATTTTATTATTAGTACAGGCGAATTAATTCATGCAGATCACAACGGTGACCAGTGGATACGTTATAAGGCAACTCTTGTGGGGGACAGTATTAGCACACCAACTTTAGAAGAAGTAATAATATATTATCAATAAAATATGAAAAAAGGCTTCACCCTGATAGAACTCCTAATAGTAATAGCAATTATTGCTATTGTTGCTACTGTGGTTTTTGTTGCCTTGGATCCCATTACTCGCTTCAAAGAAGCTCGAAATGCACAGCGCTGGCAAGATGTAGAAGCAGTTGCTGATGCTGTTCGTCTTTACCAAGTAGATAATTTGGGACAAGTACCGGTTGGAGTTGATCAAAACTGGAAAATGCTTGGTACTGATATTGTAGGTTGCGATATTGATTGTGGTATTGGCGAAGTTTCTGCTTCGTACCTACATAAGAATCAAGATGATTTCAATACTGGTGTATATTCCAACACTCAATGGGATAATGGTAATGATTGGATAGAACTGATAGCTGGTTCTAGTGGTAGTTATACCTCAGATGTAATTGATGCCGGTGTTTCTAGTGCTTGGACTACTTTGTTATGGCAACCAGAAAGACCAACTTACAAAGCTTTGCCAAATAACAAAGCTAGTGAAGCTGGTTACTCTTCTGGAAACGCTAATATGAGCAACAATGTTTTGCTTTATCATTTGGATGAGTCTGCCGGTGTAGTCGCAGATAGCTCTGGGAATGGGAATAGTGGAAGTAATAATGGAGCTACCTGGACTTCTCAAGGTAAAATTAATGGCGCTTACAGTTTTGATGGTGATAATGATTATATAGAGTCTGGCACTGATTTAGATCCCGTTTTGGGTAACAGTAGTGTAAGTGTGGCATTTTGGATTAAGGTGTCTAATTCTAAATCTACCGTAGTGTTGGGCAATTCTACTAGCTACTATGGTCCTGGATTTATGTATAGAATTTCTAATGGTTGGGGCGGAACTTCTATATTTTGGTTTAAAGATGGTGGGCCTCAGTCAGGTAGTCAATATTCGTATGCTTCAAAAGATGTAATTGATGGGCAGTGGCATTATGTAGTTGGTGTTTTGAATAGGAATGAAGAGACAATTAGAGTTTATGTGGACGGTCAAGATCATAGTTTTCCAGTAAGACCTGTGCCGGGGCTTGGTAGTATAGCTAGTAACACAAAATTAATAATTGGTCATAGTGTATTTGTGGGGCCGTATTTTGAAGGAAGTCTTGACGAATTTCAAATATATAATAGAGTCCTTTCTCCAACAGAAATCCTAGATCACTATAAACGTGGAGCCTTACGCCTAAATCTTCAAGTTCGTTCTTGTGATGACGTAGTCTGCGCCGGAGAATCTTTTGTTGGTCCAGACGGAACTGCTAGTACTTACTACAATGAATTAAATAATTCAACCACAGGCTTACCTTCATTTAGTTTAAAAAACTTGTCAGACAATCAATATTTTCAATACCAAACTAGTTTTGCTACTGATAACGCCTTGTATAGTCCAGAACTTAGTAGTGTAACCATAGAAACTACTGCCTCAGGTGAGGGTGGAATTACATTGCAAAGTTCCTGTCTAGATCTGACAAGTACTTTGGCAACAAAGCTACCAACTATTCCACAAGATCCTTCAGATGGTACCCCAGAAAAGACATTTTATGCCTTACAAAGACAAGTTAGTGGTCAAATTAATGTACAGGCTTGTAGTGCGGAAGGCGAGATAATTAAAATAAGTAGATAGTATGACCAAAAAAGGCTTCACCCAGCACTACTTTTTTTCGAAAAAAAGTAGTGCTGGGTTTACACTAATAGAACTCCTAATAGTAATAGCAATTGTTGCCATTATTGCTGTAGTGGTTTTTGTTGCCTTGGATCCTATTACTCGCTTCAAAGAAGCTCGAAATGCACAGCGCTGGCAAGATGTAGAAGCAGTTGCTGATGCTGTCCGTCTTTACCAAGTAGATAATTTGGGACAAGTACCAATTGGAGTTGATGAAAACTGGAAAATGCTTGGTACTGATATTGTAGGTTGCGATATTGCTTGTGGTGCTGGCGAGATTTCTGCTTCATACCTATATAACAATCAAGGCGATTTTAATACGGGTGTCTACTCCAATACCCAATGGGATAATGTTAATGGTTGGGTTGAATTAGTAGGAGGTTCTAGTGGTAGTTATACATCAGATGTTATTGATGCTGGTGTTTCTAGTATTTGGTCTACTTTGTCATGGCAACCAGAAAGACCAACTTACAAAGCTTTGCCAAATAGTCAATCAAGTGAGTCTGGTTATTCATCAGGAAAAGCTAATATGAGCAACAATGTTTTGCTTTATCATTTGGATGAGTCTGCCGGTGTAGTCGCAGATAGCTCTGGGAATGGGAATGCTGGAATATATAATGGTAGTCTGTATAGTCAGTCAGGTAAATTTAATTCCGCTCTTGGTCTTGATGGTAATGATGATTATATAATGAAAAGTTCATTTAACAATTTTCCTTCTAATGAAATTACAGTTAGTTTGTGGATAAAGACTTCGGATGTAACTAAGAATGGTACACCATTTTCTTATGCATCGTCAGGTAATACAAATGATTTTTTAATATATAGTTATAAAAGTGTTAATATTATTAGGGGTGCATCCGGCATTAGTAGTGGAGTGGCTTTCAACGACGGGGTTTGGCATCATCTTCTTGTGACTTGGAAAAGTTCAAATGGTGCTGTAAATTTGTACAAAGATGGATTGCCAGTTTTTTCTAGTATTATATCAGTTGGTACAAGTATAACTAGCGGAGGTACTTTGGTATTAGGTCAAGAGCAAGATGGAATTGGCAAGGGTTTTGATATTACCCAAGCTTTTTTGGGTGATATGGATGAAGTGGCTGTTTGGAATCGTATTTTGGAACCTGATGAGGTTTTAGATATTTACAAACGCGGAGCCCTACGCCTAAACATCCAAGTTCGTTCTTGTGATGACGTAGTCTGCGCCGGAGAATCTTTTGTTGGTCCAGACGGAACTGCTAGTACTTACTACAATGAATTAAATAATTCAACCACAGGCTTACCTTCATTTAGTTTAAAAA
>Ga0208904_1000848_pt1 | contig 22698 bp, 22 predicted proteins | sample AntAceMetag02UKB_FD_184774 | JGI IMG/M metagenome (GOLD analysis project Ga0208904, IMG submission 184774) | Saline lake microbial communities from Ace Lake, Antarctica - Antarctic Ace Lake Metagenome 02UKB (SPAdes) (version 2) | ecosystem: Environmental > Aquatic > Non-marine Saline and...
AATAAATTAAAATGCACCCCAAAAATCGACTTCTTCTGTAAGAGAAGATGGAACGCCAGTACCGTAAATATAATTAAAACCAGTTGGTTTTCCGAGATTTGAAAAATAAGTCGTTGTGACAAGCTGCCCTCTCATATTATAATAATTGCCTGAATCTCCTGCGTCACTAGCACATCCAAAGATTACATAATGAGCAGTATCGGCAGCAAGCAAGGCAGGACTTGGAAATGCAACTTTCGTCCAACCATCACTAGCAACGGCAGCGGCGGGAATAGTCGTTGTGTATTGCAAAACATCACCTGTGTAAATTGATACATCCAGAGCAGGTGGCGAACCCTGTTTGTGGGTAACAAATCGACACCCCTGAACCTTAAACTGCGATCCAAGTGTGAATTTAAAACCTGCTCTTTCCGTTGAATAAAACGAGCCGCCAGAAGAATATGTCATTGCACCTGTACTCGTATATCCTGAATAAGTTCCGTCAGCGTGTTTCAAAACCATCATAGCGTGGTTGTTATCAGCCGTCGCCCAAGACGCTCCATCGTATCTTTTCATCACTCCCGAATCTGTTGCGTTTGTTGCTCGATCAAATCTTACCTTGTTCGTCGCCGTGGGGTCGTCACCGGAATCGTGAGATATAACCATCCAATACTGTTGATTAAGTGTTAATGCCCCCGTAGCTGTGGCAAGTGCTTTTTCCCCCGTCCAACCAGAAGCAGAAATTGCAAAAGCAGAAGTTACCGCACCCAACGTCGTCCCGTCAGGACTTCCACCGCTGTCTGTTTCTATTCCGATATTGAGATTAATAGCACTCATGTCACCGGCTTCTCTAAGATAAATATTTACGTCAGTTACCTCGGACGTTGTTAAGGCTTTAAACTTTGCGGCAATCAAAATTGTAGGGCCGTCAAGATACCAACCTGGATAGGAAGACGTCGTGTAAATGCTATCGGCTGGCCCAAAATAGATTTCATTCCCACCGCCAATTCTTTGAGCATGAGATTGCGGTATAGCTAAAAGCAAACTCAAGAGTAGAAAACTTAGAATTTTCCTCATAGATCAATTACCGTATCCATATAATCATCAAGTTTTCGTTTGACTAGAAACTCAAGATTGTCTTTCTGTACTGCCTTTAACACCTCGGCCTTAACAGCTTGCAAAAAATCAGCAAGACTCATATCTTTGACATACTCATAGTCAAGCGTAATTTCCCTACCCGCATAAGTGTCACCGTTCACAATCGTTTCAACGACAATACTTATATTTCCCCCTATCTTGCGAACTTCCTTTGGTCTAAATTGCCAAACGTCAGCGGCAAAAGCCGTTGAGCAAACAAACATCAATGCTAAAATCAAAACTGTTATTTTTTTCATAACTTCTCCTTTTTAACTCTCCGGTATGTAGTATTCAAATTCAGGATGCCAGATCACGGTTGCGTCAACTGGGTCAACGTCCATCAAAATATAAAGCACTTTTCCTGACGGGATTACACCACTTGCTAGATCGGAATTGCTCATATCTGCCTCGGACGAGTTCCCGGTTGTAGAATCCATAACATCAATTAAAATCGGGTTTGCCCCTGGGAAAGCTCCTACGCCTGGATCGTCACAGTACATAAAATCCCCTTGAAATTCAGTCGTCGGATCAGCTTCGTTTGCCCATAGTCTCCAATTCAAGATAACTATTCCATCCGGGAACCGTGTCGCATTGAGGGTCATTAGTTTTAACTCATGATCGACGTCCCAAACAGTATTTAAACTAAAGCCCCCTTCTGCATAATGCGAAGAAGGGACAGCCACTTCCCGCGTTCCATCGTGATAAGCAAATTGCGTTTGAACCGAATCAACGCCAACTTGACCCACTCCGGCTAATGTTAAATCAGCCGCCGCATTAGGAATCTCTAAAATAACACCTGCCGAACCAAAATCATAAGTCCCTGGCGTGGCAACATCCCCGGCGAGTTTTAGGAATAGATCGTCCGTGGAATTATAGACAGCGTTTCCACCTTCCGTAATGGTATCGGCTTCCAAAGTCCCGTCAAACCATGCGTTGTTATATTCTAAAGCGTCAGTTCCAAGATCATCTGCTCCATTGGCAGAAGGGATCAAATTACCTTTGGTTGTTATGATGTCAGTCGTGTCCATATCAATATAGGTATTGACATCTACGCCCTCAAGTTTAGCCATTGAGGTTATGTCTAAGTCATTAGCGTCTGCACCTACGGCTAAGGTTGCGGCGAGACTTGATGCCCCCGCCCCCGGTAAATCGTCATAATCAATTTCCCTAATCCCAACGCCAGCTTCAAGTATCAACATCGAGTCACCGCTTGCAAACGCAGTCCTAGCGGCATAAGCAGCAATGTCAATGGCTCCTTCATCATCAAGGTACGTTATGTTGCCCCAATTAATAATCGAATTATCTATCGAGTCCGCACCGAATCTTAACGCTCCCCCTGCATCCGTATTGACATCTCCGAAATCGGTGCTAGCTGTAAAATTGGCCGGCCCTATTCCGGAAAGCGCTGAAAAAGTTACCGCGCCAGCGCCGTTATCCCTGAGATATGTGTTTGCCGCTCCCCTGGCAGTAGGAAGGATGTAATCAGTAGCCGAAGGGCCAATCGTCATTCTTCCGTTCACCCCTAATTTCCACATCGTATCGCCATCATTATCAGTTGCTAAGATGAAAGTAGCCTGATCATCGGCATCCGCGGTATATTCCAATCCCAAAAGAGAGGTTTCGTTTGCTAAATCCGCGGCGGTGTTATAAATCTTAAAAAAGGACCCTGCTGCATCGTAAATATTCGTTAAGGTTGTGTTCTCTGAAGCATGATTAAAGTCAATTGTGGTCAATCCATCGTTATCTGGATCAGCGAGATCATCCCATGCTGTCGCGCCGGCTCCACCGTCATCGTCCCATTCAAGAGTAATGACATTACCGGCGACAGCGGCGATTTCAAGAACCTGACCCGCTGTTCCGTTGGCATCCGGAAGAACCCACTTCAAGTCTGCGGCTTGGTTGGCCTCGTCATTATTAATCTCGGTATAATTAGAGTCACCGTCATAGAGGCGGACATACTTACCTCCGTCGGCTGATCCGTCCAAACAAGCACCACTGACGCAATCGCCCACACTCGTTACGTCACCAGTTCCGGCAGGAGTTTCAAACGTCGGAGCCGCCGCCGCCCCGTTTGACATCAAAAATGTTCCGTCGGCGCCAAGAGAAAGTTCTATCAAAGCACCGCTACCGTTTGAATAGAAAACATCCCAGTTGCCGGCAATGAGTCCACTTGTGACAGGGAGCCCGCTTGCATTGGTTAAAGTTCCACTTGTGGGAGTACCTAAAAGCGGAGTGACGAAAGTCGGGCTCGTTGCCCTGACAATAGATCCGGTCCCGGTCTCTGCTTCATTGCAATCGATAATCGTTCCGGTCGCCTCATAGGTGCAAACCTTTTCATCCGTCAGCGTTCCAAGGCCAGTATTGTCAACTTGATCGACGTTAAGATTCGTCACCTTAGTCGTGGACGTAACAACAAGCGGGGCCGTTCCTATTGCAATATCGCTTATGAATTGTGTGCCCGTTATAGTGAAAGCACCAACATCCCAATTTCCTGTTAGCGCTCTTGTGCCAGCAGCTAAAAGGTATTGCGTATGATCGTCATCGCCCAACCCGGCAAGGCTTCCGTGATCAATAGACCCCTGATTGACTGTCAAATTCAAATAGTCGGTCCCGCTCAATGCCACGGTAAGCAATGCATTCGAAGAAGCAATTTTATAAAATTCAAGATCAACCAAAGTCTTTTGTTTGAAAAGCCCAGTCCCGGCACTCCCCGTATTGCTTGCCGTGTTCGCTTCCCCACCGCCACCTCCCGCGCAAGCCGTGTATTCGATCTTTGTCGTATCGGCGGCAACGACTAGGCATTGCCCAGCAACAGGAGTATCAGCCGCGTCATCAAGCTCGGCGGTCCCGATTATATCCGCCTTGAGAGATCCATCCGAATTTGCAAACGTACCGAGGGCGGTATCGATAATATCCATATTATTATTAACAGTCGTGTCCCAGTCCACCTCATACCTGGACGGTTTATACAGACTCAAATTCGCAGTTGATGTACCAGCGTAGGCAAGAGCAAAAACATAAAAAAGCATTGCGAACAAAGCCAAACCAAGTATTATCTTACGTTTCATAGAAGTCACTCCCCTTATACATACCATCGGTGATACCAGTCCATTTCATAATCAAAAGTTGCTCCATCGATTATGAGAGTATTCACGCCTTCGTCCAACTCAAAGAAAAGATCGCCTGAAAAATAGGATATCGCATCGACCATCGTCGCCCCGACATGCAGCAGGACGCAACCGGCATCGCAATCAATTAGCAACGTCTGACCGGCAGCGATAGGTCCCTCGTAAGAAAACTGATGCGAGTTCCCAACGTTCTCAACGGCGATATCATCAGAAAAAGCCCACGTTCCACCGACGAAAGTAAAGATCGGATTCGTCGGAAAGTTCCCGGAATTCTCTGGGAGGATTATTGCCGGGGCGCCTGTTATGGATCCAGATAATGTGTTCACGGTCAGGCCCGCGACGTAAGGATGCGCAGAAATAAAAACCGCATCGATATCGTGGAGATGTTCGTAAAGCCCTTTACCGGGCTTCGCGCGCAGTTCTCGGCTCATGCGACACTTCGCTGAGATATTGTCATCCCTGTATTTGAGATCCCCGACTTCCCCTTGATTATGAATAGATTTATTCATGATATTCAGTTCATTCCAAAGGCTCGCTTTATCAAGGCTGAAAATCTTTCCGTTGATCTTATACGATCGGCCAGCCAAACGGCCATCAAGACCCTTGCCCTGATCCCGGCGCCGAAGATCCTGCAGGGGCGTAACGATCGTTGTCGGGATCTCTTTAAGCTGAAACGTCTGATTCGGGAAAGTGTAAGTTCCGTATTGCAAGGTATAGATCATGGGTTCCTCTTTATCTTTTCCACTTCGAAAGCAACCATTTCCGCGATCTCGCGCGGGTCGCCTTCCGGTGGATAAATATTAAACGTATGCCCTTGCAAATCATCAAAGAAGCCGAAGAATTTTTCGATCGGCGCGACGATCTCATTAGGATGGAGAGTTGCTGGGATTCCACCCTCACCGAAAGAGCCGGTCGTCGCGATGCCGGTCTGAGCCGTTGCAAGTCCGTTCTTCGCCATAACCGCGCCGTTTCGAGCGAATACAGCAGCTCCGTTCCGGGCTCCATCGGCGCCCTTTGCAAATGCACTCGGGCCTTGTGCAAGTTTGAAAGCTGTTTTAAATGTGGACCCAATCGGAACACCAAAGAAAGCAAGTACGAGCGCAGTCGCCATAACCGCGGCAATGAAAGCGATCCATTTGATTATCATCGATAATACCGCCGTGATAAAACTTTTTGCCATTGACTGGAAGCCTTCCTTCATAGAATCAGAAAACTTTTTGCCGTCTATTATCATTGACGAAAATCCACCCGCGAAACTGGTTACCATTCCGTCAATCGTCGTGCCCCATAATTTACCGAGATCCTTTTGCGATTTATTGAAAGTTGTATCGAAAACGCCTAGAGCCTTTTCTGCTGTTTTTAAAGCGTCCTTGATACGCTTTAATTCTTCGGCTGTATCTTTACCACCACCCCCACCACCTAGATCTGCCCCGCCACCCTCCGCTGCGACATCGCTCAATCCTCCACCTTCTCCACCTTCCTTGCCTGCCCCCAACCCACCACCAATTCCTGCGGGGCCAGCCATAAGCCCACCAATTCCTGCGGGGCCAGCCATAAGCCCACCAATCCCGGCGCCCTCTTGATCTTGCCCGAGCATAGCACCGCCGCCAGTAAATCCACCACCGGCGAAAGCTGATATGGCCCCAGTCTTTTCTTCGATCGCTGTTAATATTTCAAGGAATTTAGTGAATCCTTCTGATAGGGCTGTAACTGTCGGCAGAAGATTTTGAAACATTTCGAGGCGCAAATTCTCCAAAGCAACTCGGTTTCGATCGAATTGCTTTTCTGTGGTTGCCATGCGTTTTGCGAATTCTTCTGTAAGCGCTGTGTTTTCTTCGTAAGCTTCATCGGCTCTCTTTAATGCGCCTTCAAGCGACCCACCGGATACGGCAACGGAAATAAAAGCAGTTTTTAATCGCTCACTCGAAAACCCAAGTTCGTCGAGTCTTGCTCCAGCGTCATCCCCGGCGTCGGCAATGCCATTCAGGAATTTCACAAATTCTTTCCGGCCCTTTTTACCTCGCTGTATCAACTCGAGAAGCACCTTTTGTATGGCAGTTCCCCCTAGTTCAGCTTTTATTCCGGCAGCTGTGAACGCGGTCGATATCCCGAGTATTTCCGCAGACGTTAATCCTGCAATATTACCAACCCCCGCAATACGTGTCGCCATCTTTACGATCTCTCGCTCCGTTGTCTCAAAAGTATTCCCTAAATCAGTAACCACAGAGCCAACACGATCGATATTATCAATGGAATCGCCGGATAGTTTAATCAAACGGGCAAGGGAAAAAGACGCTTCTTCTGCGGAGAGGTTCGTCGTTTCGGCAAGCATCTGGACGACTCGCGTGAATTTAAGTAAATTTCCAGAGCCGCGGATCCCAAGCTGCCCGGCGATCTCCGTTACCTTCGCGAGACTGGCCGCAGACACACCCATTTCGACAGACATTTTTCGGAGGCCATCGGATATTTTGCCAAATTCTTTTTCGGTAGCATCGACCGTTTTTCGGACACCGGCGAAAGCCGATTCAAATTTGACCGCGACGCCTAAAGTTGCGTTGAAGGCTGTTTGTATGCCTCGGAGGGCTTGAGTAAATACAAAAACTTTTGCGGCAGCATTAACCCAAACGTCCCCGACAGTAGCAGCCGTCTGGACGTTCTTTTTCTTGACGATCGCAAGCTGGCTATTGACTTGGGCCATGCCTGCTTTTAGTTCCTTTACATCGGTCCCGACCGAAACGACTAATCGGCCTAATCCGCCAGCCTTCGCCATTTAGTTTTCCTCCTTAATAAGTCCCTTCGATACCGCATCTTCAGCGGTTATCGTTTTATTTTTCCTGAACTTACCATTTGCCATCGCCCAAATAACCGATGCATGATATTCGAGGAATCCTGTTCTCTCTTTCATTGTTCGCTCGAAATAAAAACCCAGTTGCCGCATCGTTAAATTACCAATGACCCAATCGGGGCTTTGCCCCATAGCAGAACTGACGGAAATAATCATTTCGGGGATCGTGATAATATCCCCTTGCTTCTTGACTACTTTCCGGCGCTTGCTCCCTGGGTTACTCGGACCATTGTTTGCAATAAAAAACGGATTTCGTTTTGATTATAGACGGCTTCGAAAGCAGCCATAATCTCGACGAGACTCGATTTTTCATTTAGCTCGTCCTCCGAAATTTCTGTCGCAAGAGAAACGATCGAAAACATTTTATCGATCAAAAAATCTCCGGCGTCCTCGTCAGCGATGCCATCTTTCGCATCGGCCGTAAGGACTCTTACAGCGCGCCTCTGACCGGCAATAGATAACCGCCTAACCTCTTTTGGCTTTCCGAAAAGCGTTATCGTGATTGGTTCGCCTTCCAAAACATGCATCTGTTTTTCCGCCTCTGTCATAAAGCAATCTCCTTTTTGATGATGTGTTACGGTTTGATTCTACTCAATTTCACAAGTTCTTCTCCTGCCGACAAAGCAGCAGCGCCCCAATCTGTCGCGCCAGGGTACATCGCGTCGAACTTCATAGGCATTTCGTGGGGCGAATCCAAATTCAAAGCGATAGCCACCTCACCGGCCGGTATTACTTTCCACATATCAGCTGTTAAAGTACCACCATCCGCCATAATATGCTGAAACCGCAAAGCATATTTATTGAAATCAGGCGCCCCGCCAACTTTCAATGTTTCATCGGCGCCAGATACAGCGGTCGTTCCATCGCCCAAAGCTTTCGCCAGAGCGTCCATATCCCATTCGATCCCTGTGAATTCGATCGAAACATCTTCTTGGCTCGCAAGAGCCTCTATCAAATTCTGAGGGCTTCCAGCGCGAATATCAGTTCTTTCCCGGATGACCGATAGCGTAGCATCGCCCGTGACATAACCAACATCTACGGAGGGGGTGGCCCCGACTGGCCCGAGAAAAATTATACCCGGCCCCATTGAAATCTGTGCTGCGTCCCCTGAAGGTTTATTGCGTCCCATAATTAAGTTTCTCCTTTGTCTTTGCTATTCAATTTTATGAACCATGGCCGCAATTCGGGTTCGCAAATACCCCGCTCAGACCTCAATTTTTTAGCGTATGCTGGTTTTTCCTTTTCACAATCTGGATCGATAAAAAGATTAATGATCTTGCATTTGAGGCATTTTACCTTAGCACAACCACCTCGAATACAAGCCGAAACTGAAACTTTCCGAGCCTTAACATGCACCCATCGATTTTGAATGTCAACGACCGCAATATGATTCCCGCACCTTCCACATAGCAACTTCTTGACGGTTGGGCTTTCTAGCAATTTAGTTTCGTCGCTCATATGGTTGCGTTTATCCTCCACCGGCTCGGGAAATGCATAATTCCATTTGGATCCGTTATCTGTGGTCCCTTTGAAATCTGCGTCATTTCGAATCCCTTTATGCCTATTGTATCGTCCCAGAACTTATTTCTATGAAGCGTATCGACAATGGATGCGTAAACACCCATCACATCGTCCCAAGTATAGGCTGAATATTCAACGCCACCGACGGCTGGCATCCATGGCTCAATCTGCAATATGATTTCATCCTGGAAAGCCTCCGAAGTCTTGCGGCCGGGTCCGGGCATGATATGAATGCTTATCGCCGGATATACAATATCCTGAATCGTTGAGACATGAGATCCGTAAATCCTCTGCCCTGTATATTCCAAGATCCGGCTTTCGGCCTTCAATAATGCGATGATTTTTTCTACCACTCTCGCGCGCGTGCTTGCCATTATAGCTTAACCTTCTTCCCGTTGAAATTGACGACTACGTTTTTAAGTGATCTTCCCAATAACTTTCTGGCTTCTCCCGCTTCTTCTTGGAGAGATCCATCAAGGAAATCACGAGGGATCATTCGAGAAGTCCCGAATATAACATGAACCGCGTGAGCCACGCCTTCAATCCCGACAAATGCTGAAGCCACCAGCTTCCCGCTTCGGATGCTTACCCGCTCAGTCCCGGAAAACTTCCCGGCCAGCATAACGCCTGATTGCGAATGAACTTGATATTCAGGATCATGAATATGCTGCGGGGATCGAGTCGCGTAAGGATGGCCCATATCTGCAAGTTGTTTCAGGCTATGATCTGACAGGGAAATATTAGCCTCCACCCTGTCATCGAGCAACTTCCTGACTTTCTCCATATCCTTATTGACTTCACGGAGAAAACCCTTTGTGAACCTCACGATGTTTTGCGCGACAACCTTCGCGCTTCGATCGGTAATTCCAGCCATTAGCACACCTTTTTAATATCAAAGTCGAACTTGTCCAGAACGCCTTTCACGTGCGCGACGCTCCCATTTCGCTCTTTTAATATCTTCGGCATTTGCCCAGCGCATATATTCAAATGTTTTTTGGCGATACTCAAATGCCGCCACGCGATATTCTGGTGCGCCCTCCAAAACGTAGGATCAAGTTTAAGGCAAAGCTCCATCATTTCCTCGGCCTTTACAGGATCTCCGTCATTGAGATAATGCAGGGACATATTGAACGGCGCGCGAGGATCGGCATTCCCTGAAATTTCAAACTGCTTTTGGCTCATCCGATGATACCTGTCCACCTTTGAGCGAATGCCGTCCTTCTCTTTGAGATAGCCAAGATGGTAAATCTTGACCGGGGAATGAATCACGGTCGCTTGTCCGTTTTTCACACGTGAGGATATTGAATCCTCGAGGCTCTCATGGATCAAACCCGAATAGAAATGCTCGTCGATGTTACGATAGAGCCGCATCGATTCAGAGAAAGAAAAGAGATTGTCTTCCGGGGCCGGTCCTCTCGGCGCTTCGAGATAATTCACAACGCTGAAAAGCCATGCGTCGGCATCCTCCTGAATGAATCCGAAGACATTAGACACCTCTGCAGACTTGAATCGTTCGTCGGCATCCATGCTTAGAATCCATTCATATCGGCACTTTGATTTCGCCCAGTTCCGCGCCTGCGAGAAATTAAGGATATCCCCATTCTCATCGCAATCAAATTTCTTTTCAAATACACGAACCGGCTTATAGACCAACTTGGCAAAGCGTTTTATTTCGGCCAGCGTGCGATCGGTGGATCCAGTATCTACGATCACAAATTCATCGACGGCCCTCTCGACATTAGTCAGCATATCGTATATGTGCCGGTCCTCATTCTTGCAAATCGTGACAAGAGAAACGCGGTTCGGTTCCCTGTACGTTTTAAGAACAACATTCCGATCGATCAAATGATGATAGTCTTCCGTTCCGACATCGGCCTTCACGGGGTGAGGATCCGCGGCTCTGTAAAAATCGTACTTCTTCTGCCTCTGTTCCGGCGTGTCATAGCCTAAATGTTTAACCGCCACATTGAGCCAGCTTATATTCTCAGGTGCAATGATCGGAGAGCTTCCGCAATGATGGTTATAGATATTCCGGTTTTCCTTGATTTTCATCCCGGGCAATATCTTAAAGAATCGGTAATTCTGGAACTTCCCGAAGGTGCTGTCGGCCCGGAACTTCTCCGTTCCATCCTTATCAACTTCCCAAATCGTGCGCCAGTTGCACCAATACGCAAAGATTTGCGGGTTTGGATTACGCATCAGGGACGGGGCAATCTCCGCGAACTTCTTCTCATACACCTCATCACCGTCCACGCTTATCACCCAATCAGCCTCGCGTTCAATCGCCTTTTGAAGTAACCAGTTCCGCTCGGCCTGTTCGTTGAATGGGTGGTCCGGCTCCGTCCACTCTTCCCATAGCGTGACTTTCGGAAAAGACAAGGCAATCTCTTTCGTGCGGTCCTGAGAGCGTGCAAACAGACAAATGATTTCGTCCGCAAATTCGCTTGTGCGTGCCAAGCTTTGCTCGATATATTGTTCACAGTTTGCAATTCGATATACGGCAATTAATTTCTGTTTTTCTTTGGGCTTCCATTTTTCGTAAAAGCGCTCCTGATTCACTTTCCCGTTTTCCATGTATTTCGACATCTTCAAATCACCGCGCTTGAATGTCTGTTGACCGTCATGCCATACAAACGTCGAATGATCGATCGCAAGCTTCCATCCCTTGAGTCTCGCGCGCAGGGAGATATCATTATCCTCAAAAGAATTACAAAAAACTTCGTCAAAGAGATACTCTTCGTCTTTCAGGAATTTTCGGTTAGCCATGATGCACCAGCCATAAAGCACGCCAGTCTCATAAAATTCATCTCTGTGATTGTTCCCCCAAAGGATTGCGGCGCCATCAAGGTCGAGTTTTTGGGAAGCTTTATTATTCTTAACGATATCCCCGACCGCTTGCCGGCCGTTCGAATTATTGGTGACAGGTCCGCACATAGCTATTTTTTCGTCGTTATCCATACATCGATCAAGACGACTGGCCCAATCCGGGGTGACGATCGTATCGGAATTCAGAAGGATGATTCGACGCCCCTCGGCTAATTCAACACCCTGGTTATTTGCCGGTCCGAAGTTCCGGTTATTTTCGTTCAGGATGCATTTCATGTTCGGATGAATCGTCGTCATATTTTGAGCATAGCCAGCGCTTCCGTCCGTTGAACCGTTATCGACAATGATAATCTCAAAATCTTTTGTGTGTTTAAATATAGACCGGACGCATCGCGTCAGCAATTCAGCCGTGTTCATATTTACAATAATGATGGAATATTTTAAGCCTTCTTTAATAGGCATCAGTTTCATTTTTGATTCCCCTTTTGTAGTGAATTATAAGCGGTTGAAGTTCTGTTCACGCGGTCCTTGACGTCCTTATACGCAGAACTGTATATCAAGGCTTCCTCTTTGTTGCAATTCCTTTGGTCGCAATTCTCACAGAGCAGACCCGCCCCGGCAAACATTCCGGTCTTGTGTCTCGTTGCGATCCTACGGTATTCGGGCGAGCTAAATATCTCGTCCAGATTTTGTGTTTTCAAATCACCGACTGTGAGTTTGCCATCATAATCAAAGCAGCACAGAATCACGGTTCCATCGACTTGAACCTGCAGAGGCCCATCAAAAACACGGCCGCAGGTTCTTTCTTGAGACCCTTGAATCCTTCGGTGTTTAAATAGATCACCCCAGTTATGGACAAGCCACACTTCCACAAGATCGGCTTTGCCTTCCCATAGCGCCCTCCAAGCCCAAGCATTCGCAACATTGACGCCCGGGACCGCGACGTGAGTCAACAGTACCTTTGTCGTCTTTCTAAGAGGAAAGATCGCATCGAGATAGCCCTTCACCTTTGCGAATTGGGATCCATCAACGCCATGCATCTTTGCGTAGTCTTCCGCGTTCTGTCCGTGAAAACTCACCCGGACGGAATGAAGCCCCGCGGCCTGAAGCTCGATGAACTTCTCGGGAGTCAATTTATCACCATTCGTAATCAAGAGAGGGTCGAGTCCTTTCGCGCGCGCGTACTTCACCTTTTCCTCTAAAGATACGTCAAGCAATGATTCACCAAGACCCGCGAACGTAAGGGATTTATATTGCGATGTTTCGGCAAGGATTTTATCAAGCAAAAATTTGAAGAGATTCAGGGACATCGTTTCCTTTGGTCGGCACAATTCCCCATTCATGCAGATAATGCATTTGTACTGGCAGAAGGTTGTTACTTCGAATCGCATTTCGGAATTCTCGGGAATCATGTGGGAGGCTCCTTTGTGAATTTATGGCCTTCAAGGTTGAGATTGATGAACGGATTGAGAGAATAAATATCGCATCCGTATACCTGCTTGATCTTTTTCTTTAATGCAATGGTTTGCTTTTCTACATCTCGAAACCATTTCTTGTAATAATCATCACATGCTTTTTTAGAGCCGTGAAACTTCAAAAGGTTTTCAGGGTATGTTTCTGCCGCCATTGCCCCGCGATCAACATATCCGCAACCATCCAAATAGCCACAGTCGTGACCGACCATGATTATATTTTTCGCTCCCATGTACGCGGCAAGATGGATCCCGCTTGTGATCGTCGAATAGCTGACAAAGATATCATCGTCTTGTCCAACGGCTTCAAGGTTCTTATCGAAATCATTCTCTATATCGCCATGCCTTACCCCTTTATGGCCGAAGACATAAGCTGCGCCCGAACCGTTTAAGCCATTCTCGATGTCACCATCCTTGTACTTGGACATGATGACGGTTTGTTTCGCTTCGATTGCGGCTTTAATGTAATCGGTATGCTTGGACATGAGATAGGTCAATTCAAATCTGTAATAGATTCGGTTGATCCCTATGGCAATTTTGTTCTTAAAGAAATCAGGTTCGATCCAAACTGCGGAAGCCCCGGAGCCAACCACCCAAATGTCTTGCCCCTTAAATTTGTCTTTTAGCTCGGCTGTGTTTCTCATTTATCCCTGACGCTCCACAAGCGCCTCTACGTGATGAGAGTTTCCATCGAAATCCATAATCGTCGTGATTTCCATTATGCGCCCAAACGTAAGACCGCTTATGCCCGAGATCGGATAAACGAGATCCCCGGGCTGAAGGTCGGCCGTGTAAAGCGCAAACATAAAATAATCAACCTTAGTCATCTGTCCGGGCGCTCGCCAAATATAACCCTTCGGATTGAAATCAAGATAAACCTCGAGGCTTGGATTAACCTCGGTTTCACTTGATGCGCGCCTCTGCCCCATGGCGGTCGTTGAGAATCCACCTCGGCGTCCGATCTTTACCCTCTGATTCAGGATCAAAGCATATTCGTCATCATGGTCCTGTTGATTCATTTTGATTAGCCCTCTCTGGATAGAATTGCCGGAAAAGCTCGGCATATAATTTCTGGTATTTATCAGACATGATCGATGCCGTGAAATAGTTCAAGGCTGTTTCCTGTCCAGTAACCGCAAGATTGTGCCTCAAAGCCGGCTGGATATATAAATAAATGATCGCCTCGGCCAGCGCAGATATCGTCGGTTGAGTAAGTTGAGCGGCGCCAAGAAGAAGTTCCTTCGTGACAGGGTTTTCCCACGTAATAACCGGGATCTTGCAGGTCATGGCCTCAAGATACACAAGCCCGAAACCTTCCGTCGGGGAAGGGTAAAGGAAAACGTCTAACGCCTCATACACCCAGCCGACCTCTTCAAGAGCCGGGATAAAATGCACGTTCGAAAGCGGGAGACTGGCGGCCATTATTTTGACCTTGGAGAGATAGCCCTTTGAATATTCGGCTTCATCCCCGGTTATGATGATATGCATATCTCTGATCAGATTGCTATCCTGTGCCTTCTTACAAGCCACAAGGAACGCCTCAAGGCATTTATCATGGCCTATGCGCCCAACGCGCCCAACAACGAAAGCGTCGTCAGGTATCCCAAGATGCTGTTTACACGACACATATCCAGACTCGATCATAACAGGGGCATGGCCTTCGGATGGATAGCTTTCGTGCTTCACGGTCCATTCCGGGTACCTCAAGAGCCTTTCGACATCAATCCCGTTGTGGATGGTCCGGCATTTCCTGTTCTGTTTCGTGACTTGATTGCTCACGCCCACGCGCGCGAAGACATGATCGTCCCGGACAACGGACACGACTGGGGAATGAATTGTCTCGATCGTGAGATATTCGCCACGGACCGCATCAGCAAGCCGACTAAGATTGCCGCCGGTATGTATGTGGATAATATCGGCCTCGATGTCGTGTGTGGCCTTACCATCGTCAACGAACACCTTTGCGCCAGCGTCTTCGAGAGGCTTACGCATTGGCCCATCCTTGTATGAATAGACAGTGTATTCGTTATTCGGATCATTCTTTATGATGCCATGGACAACGCGCTCGGCGCCACCCATTGCAAGCTGATTTAGCTCGTGTAGGATTTTCATTGTGCAATCTCCTTCGTTAAAATATACTGCCATAATTCGACTGGTTTATTTTCTAGGTTAATCTGACTTGAAACAAGACCGCTTTCGATCGTCCTGAAATGCTCGGAGCAGGCAACTTCAAACGCAGTTTTTGAGAAATAATACTGCTTGTCTGGATTCCATTCTTTATCATCGATCGATCACAACACCTCTTTCTTTGGTTCCTCGGCATCGTTAAACTTCAAAGCCCCGAATCCGCATTTTCCATGGAGGGGCAAATCACATTTTATCGGACCTTCTGGCTTGAATGACGTCCAGAACTTTTCCATATCATAATTCAAATAAACGTCATCGAATAAAACCAATGCGTTTTTATTCAATCGAGGTCGCCAATGATTGAATTCTTGAAGCGCCCGGCCATTGTGGTTTGTGTCGATATAAAGCAGATCAATATTTGAAATCGGTTCAAACGGTGAGGCAACGCTATCGCCTGTCAAATATTTAATATTTGAGCGTCTGCATTTTTCGAGGATTGCACTGGGGTTGTTGTCGATCGTAATGACTTTCCCGCCTGGGTTCCCCATCGCCATACACATTGAGGAAACGCCCTCGCAAGTCCCGAGTTCCACCATCAGGGAAGGGCACATCCTGTAACAGAACAAATAAAGGAATCGGTAATAAAGAGCTACCCGACAGGCATCAATCATTAGCCAGTCGAATAGTTTTACCTTTTCGGCCCGTTCACAGAAAGCCAAAAGGTCGTTTTCAGATAATTTTGGTAGCATCGTCATGCCTCCTGTTTTTAAAGTTCATCCCGCAATGCTTCACGGTCAATAAATTCTCTTTCACCAGCTCCATCAAAAGGACGGTCAACTGGTCCGAAGGTTTGTTCCCCAACGGCTTCCCATGGAACAACGCCACCCTCTAGGATTGCTTTTGCCTGGGCGCGTAATTCCCTTGCGATCTGAGTTGTGTCTTCGGAGTATTTGCCGGCCTGTTTCTTTTTAGCGAGAAGCGCCTTGCTGTTTGCGAGGATAAGAAGAAGTCCGGCCGCTGCAGCCCTGACCTCGTTATCGTTCTGAGAAAGGATGGAAGAAATTTCTTCGTCTTCAAAGACGTATTGCGATGAATCCGTATCGGCTATCCATAACCGAGTCTTCCCGATATTATTCCCGAGATTATATGTAAAACTCATGATGCCCCCTTAAAAAACAAGGCGAGGCCGGAGATAGTCCCCGAACCCCGCCTTGCCGAGTTTCGATAGCTTTACAAAATCTTTTAATTTCCACCCTTAAATGCGGGCTGATAGAAGGCGATCTTGACGCCATAATCCCACCGAATTTTGTAGCTGATGTCATCATATTCATAACCGTAATCGTCACGACCACCGCCAGCAATGCGAACTGCATCCGACGCTTTCAAAAACACTTCCGGCTCACGCTTACCATCAAGGAAAGCAATTTCGATCGCATGGGCCATTTCCGGTTTCGCCAACATGTACCAGCGATTAGGGAATGACGCCATAACTGGCTCAATGAGAGGCTCAAGAGGCCCATCACCAAGCGCTGAATCAAGCAACGGATTAGAGATAGGTGCATCCGTAGCTCCACGGCCGATCGTTGTCTGACGGGTCAGCCATCGGGCTGTTTCCGCAAGATTTGGAGACGTAAGCAAATACTTCGCTTGAAGCCCCATAATCTCACCGACGTCAGGATCAGTCGCTCGAGCGATCGCAGAATAACCAACCTGAAGCGCTGCAATACCGGCGGCATTCGCGGTCAGATTCGTAAAACTCTGGTTCGCAAGACCCGCACGTGTTCCGAAAAGCGCATTTCCGTCATACGCAGCACCATTTGATTCTAGCTGCAGAATTACAAGCTTTGCAACTGTCCGCTTCGCAGCGCGTCCCAACTTCTGAGGGACTTTCTTGAAGGCATCCAGATCATCATTGATGACCGTGTGACGCTTCAATTCAAACAACCGGCCCCGTGTCTCAACCGAGATGTCATACGCGCGATCCTTAAACGGAGTGGTTCGGTATGGCGCACCATCCCCAACCAGCAAAAGATCCTCCGCTTCGGAAAGCCAAGCCCTCTTATGAGACTTGAAATCGTTGACGCTTGTTACCAAGCAATAACGATCCCACGGAGAGGGAAACCCCCGGAAAGCTTCGATCAAAAGCTTGTGTTGCACGTTCGCCATAAGCTGAGGAAAGTCACATGGCGCAGCCGCTTCTTGCAATGTTGCAAAATACGTCCCGAGTAATGAATCGGGTCTAATAATAGGTTTCATAGTATAAAACTCCTTCCAAGATTTTTTTCGCTTCACTTATTTGCTTCTTGGATTTGAATCTTTTAAATCTTATTCAGCTTGCGAGGTCTGGTCACAGCCAGCAATCGCGCGCGGGTAACCGACATGCAATCTAACGGTGTAGACATTCGCCCCACCATCAGGATCAGCCATTTCAACTTGTCCGACCTCAATATCTCCACAAGCGGGAGTGATAGTCAAAGCCGCGGCGCTAACGTCCCAATACAAATACGTACCGACGCCAATGGTCCCTTGACCGTCATAAGTCAAATTCACAAGCCCGGATTCGACAAACGTAACAGTATTACCATTCAAAGCATGGTCTACTGGAACGCCAACGACCCCGTAACTCTCAGTAATCGAGCCGGAGGCCACATCTTTATCAAGCAATACTTCAATGCGCCGACCTGATTGATTTCGTAAATTAAGCATAATTTGTCCATCCTTTCAAAGAAAGATTTTATTTGCTGCAAAAATTTGAATCAATAAATCTTTTCTTACTTCTTTTCTTCTTTCTTAATCCCAAGGCGCGCTTCAAGTCCTTCGGTGATCTTTTCCGCACCCTCTTCATTCCGGGTGTTGTCTTCACCGGCACCAATCTTCACACCGCCGACTTCTTTGAGGTATTTTAACTCTTCCTCAATAGCGGCCTTAACCGTTTCTTCCAATTTCGTGATGCTTTCGTATGACTTCTCACAAAGCCGAGTGATCATACGTTCGCGGGAACGAGCAGGGAGCTTTGAAGCTTCGACAAGGTCGCGCACTTTCACTGCTTCCTTGGCCTGAACTTCACGGGCATCCGATTCGGCGATCTTCGTTTCAAGGGGCTTCACAGCCTCTTGAATTGCCTTTGTTTCCCGGATCTTATATTCTTTTTCCATATCTTCGCGCACCCTTGCTTCGATAATTTTCACGAGGTCCGGGCGCTCGTTTATCATTTCGTGTAACGTCACAGTTTTTAACATAGTTTTTCCTTCCTCTCTTAGTCTATTAGATTCTACAAGATTTAAAACTCGGCCTCGCGCACCAGCCTCCGTAACCCAGTCCGCGCTTCGAGGCGCGACAATTTGATCAATAATTTCCATTTTTTCGCCATCAATCATTCCCTCGCTCATGCGCCCGGAAGTGTTGATGCTGATTCCGACATGCTCGCGGAACACCTTATCACTTTCGAGAAGATCCCAGAAATCCTTTTGATGGACCGTAACCCATGCAATCAGCTTCCCGTTATCGTACCAGCTCTCGGTGATGGTCGAAATCCATTCCCTTAGAGAGCGTTCCGGCTTCTCCCGGTCCTCGCGGTCCGTCGGATGATCAAGGTACATTTTCAGGCCAGCAAATAATTCAGCTGCCTCTTGAATGGTTCGCCGCGGATAATGCCGACGCTTTCCAAAACTGGTCCCGGCCTCGATAAGAATAACCTTAATACGTTTCTCTGCCCGGTCGATATTCGCCTCTTTGAAGTCAACGGTACAACGATCGTCGATGTTGCAATTACCCTGATTTTTCTTTAGCAATGATTCGTTCAAGACGATGCCTTCCTTTGCCACAAATTTCATATCAACTTCATCGGGTTCTTGGAAGCTGAATATTCCTTTATCGTCTTCCTCATAAATTACCTTAAAATACCTTCCGTCATAATCTGCGATGACGTGGCCAGGGAATATCCAAGCGATATAAAGATACTTATTCGTCGTATCAAATACGTTAGCCATCTCAAGCGCGCGCGAAAGGCGAAGGGCGATATCGGCAAACGATCCAAGCGGGGCATTCTCTTGCACATTGCGGAGGCTCTCGGAATATGAGTCGGAGTTCTTATCCATCCATTCCTTAACGCTTCCCTCGCTGAACTTATTACGGTCAAACAGGAACTCACTAACGACCATCTGGCCGTCGCTGGTCTTCCCAAGGCGCGCACGAATGCCACCTCCGAGAGCGATCATTCGTTCCGATCCGGATAGGATATCCTTGCTTTCCCGACGTACCACAAGGTTATTTGACACGATCTCGACCATGTCCTCAAATACATTCGCTTTAGAATTATGGTTTTTCATTTTCAAGCACCTCGACCTTTAAGAGTTTAAATCCGGCTTTAGATTCCGTTTCAGCGTCCCGCAGCATCGTGATATCTGCCTCGGATAGATCCTCATCACCGACGATCTGGATTGCGTGCCGACAATTCGATTGGCATATCTGTTCGCCCGGGATCGGCACTTTACTCAAAGGCCATGGGTTGCCTTGGATAGCCGATACGCATTCCGTACAGCTTCCAAGATCCTCAACGCCCACAAAGTTCGCTTTGGCTTCCGTTCCCTTACCGGATTCAGGAATGGCACGTTGGCCGACGGTCCACAACGATCCGCCGTACTTCCCAACCTGCGTTTCCATTGCCGCTAATGTCTCATTTAATTGCTTGGTTGCGGCCATTTCGCTTTCGAAGGTCATTTGACGAAGGCCAACCAGTTTCTTCTTCAATTTTGGCATTAATGAATTCTCAACAAAGCCACGGTTCCAGTCAAGTTGATCATCGATGAAACTATCCAAACGGGCCTCGACTATCCTGTGATCGCTCTCCCGGATTTGGACTTGAGACTTGACGTAACTCTCGCCTATGTGCGTCATTTGCGGATAATACTTGCTGGCGGCCTTGAGCATCTTTTCCTCAAAGCGTTTAAGGATTCGATCGATGTTCTCAACCCGGAAGACCCAGTTTTCGCTCGGTAACATGAAAAGGCTCATCGAGTCATTGGTTTCTGCGAGCATCTCGTTAAAGTTACCGGCAATGAGTTTCACGTATCCGTTCAACTTCCGAAGCATGTCCTTAGAGGTTTCAGCAATCGTCAGGGACTTGGAACGCTGTGGCTCCAAATCTTTAGGTACGGTCGAAACGGCCTCCTTGAGAGGCTTCTTGACAGCTTTGGCCTTTTTCTTTGCTTTAGGTTTTGGTTTCAGGTTTGGATCCGGTGGCTGGCCAAAAGGCTGCGGGGGTGGCGGTGGATCATCAAAATCCTTATCCATCTCTTCTTCGATGTTTGTAATCTTCATACCCTGCAGCATGAAGCGCTGGGCAGTCTCGGTCGGGATAAGCATCCCCTTCTTGGCCTTATCCATGGCATCGGCCAGCAACGAAATATCTTCATCAAGGATCGGGGGAAACTCAATATCAATGTGCCGGTCCTTAAAGCCGCGGCCCTTGGATGGTTTCAGGCGGTTATTCAGTTCGTTATAATCAAACATATTTTTGTTGATCGCCATCAGCTTCATGGAAATATCGAATTGCAGAACGTCGTTAAAAATACCTTTCCAAATCTTCCGGCGTGCTTGAAACTTCTTCAGCATCGGGAGTTCCATTGACTTCGATGTCGCAAGGTTCCCGGTTGATGGATCCCCGAAGTAATGCTCCATAAGCCCAAAGGCTGCAATCATCATAAGCAGGGATTGACGGATGCCTGTCTCGAATAGCTTCGCGCTTGAGGCCGGTAAGCCGACAGCGTTCATCTCAATCTTGTCGTTGTGCATATACGTCGAGCCAGCCTGAAACGCTGGATTCGTGAGGCCGGTGTTTTGCTGGATCCGTGACTTGGCTTGATTGATTTGACCCTTCGTGCCGGTGATTTTCTTGTTCCATGCGTATTGAGCCTGCGCCCGGATGAATGACGCGGTATCGCTGTTAATCCCTGCGTTTGCGTTCATCCAATCGAGAGCGCGGTAAACTTCCGGGATGCCACGCCTGTCGAGGATATCGCTGTTGATCTTCACGTGGTATAGATATGTCTGCTTCAAGACTTCCTTTTCGTTGATCTCTAATTCCTTGAGCATCTTCACCCATTCGTCGGTCAATTCCCCGTGGTTCCAAAGTATCGCGGCGCCGTTCGCATAATCAGGAATGTATTGCTTCCCGCCCGGGATGGACCGCAAATAGAAAAGGTTTCGGATCGTGTCAAATTTATCCACGATCGGGACAATGCCGAGAGGATCCATCGGCCGGACGTACACGCTTCCGTCGGTGTCAACCTGCAGGGCAAGCATCAATTCACCGTCGTACTGCAGCTTATTCGATAATTTCATTTGAGCGAGTTCGCCTGTGAATCCAAGCTGGTTATCTGGATCCGTCCAAAAGTCGGCAACGATCTTTTCGAGTTCGGTGTCTTTGGATCTCGGTTGCGTAATGCCATCCCCGAAGGTGTACCAAGTCGTAAGATGCAGGGCTTGTGCGATGATTGGATTTTTGATATAGGCAAGCCGACAACGGCGGACCATGTTCTCGTAGGATTCTCTTGCTTGGGTATGCGATTGCGATTGCGGGTCATTCATTCGGATCCAGCCAATGTCCTCAAGCTGGCGTTCGGCGAGCGTTATGGCTTCAATGAGCTGGTTCATTTTCTTTGAACTGGAAATCTCAAGACCGAATAATTTCATTTAGCCTCCACAGGTTTTAAAGTATTTAGCCTAGTCGCCCACGGCTCTTCACGCCACCAAGTCAAAACAAACACCAAACTGTAAATCGCCCACACAACAAAAACGCCGCAAAAAATAGCTTTAAAAAATATCATATCTGCTCTGTAATTTCAAGTCTTGCCGATTCATCCACGATCGTTTCTTCGTCCTCAACCTCATCACCCTGCCCTTTTGCAATCGAAGCACACACGCCTGCAACCGCATCGTCTACGTCTTTGGTTGAGCCTTGCGCGTGATCGACTTTCTTGCCTTTGATGAGTTCCAGGCGTTTCGCTTCGTGAAGGATCATCGGATGGTTGCATTCAAGTTTTCCAGTATTGATAAGGGATTTGAAAGTATCATAAGCCTCTGTATTTCGATCTACACTTATAAGATCGGTCGGGTATTGATTATCCTCAAGCTGCTGTCGGCTGTGCAACGATTGAAAACCGTCAAACGACACCATCCTGATCGGGAAACCCCGGCCGCCAAGCTCATAAACAAGTTTCACAACATCATCGATTCTAACTTGATCCTTGCCGTTTATAATATCGACTCTCTCGCCTTTCTCCCTAAATTGTTCCGCGCGTTTTTCAGTTGTTATCCGGAGAACTAAATCAATGACCACTTTTCCGTTTGGCTCGTCATGCGCCAGCGCGAAGCCGCACGCATCACGGACGATGCCAAGATCGATGTGGATCGAGTACATCGCCCCAGGCTTCGGAGTAATTGCCGGATTGATCCTATTGTCAATGGCCGGTGCCGGGATTTTGCTATTCTTAATGATCGAATCCAGTCGGCGGATTTCCTCGTCTGTGAAATAAGACTCAAGCGTTAGGGATGCAACGGAGCCGAAATCGCGCCATGCCTTTTTTGGATCTCGGTCGAAGTCCCGCTTATACTTATTCGGGATCTTGACCATCTTCCGGGTGATTGAATGCTTTAGCTCGAA
>Ga0208904_1000849_pt1 | contig 22661 bp, 30 predicted proteins | sample AntAceMetag02UKB_FD_184774 | JGI IMG/M metagenome (GOLD analysis project Ga0208904, IMG submission 184774) | Saline lake microbial communities from Ace Lake, Antarctica - Antarctic Ace Lake Metagenome 02UKB (SPAdes) (version 2) | ecosystem: Environmental > Aquatic > Non-marine Saline and...
AAAGGAGTAACTCCAAAGTACTGGGGTATTTATTTTGTAGATGCTGACAAATTATTCTTTGAAGAAGTTAAAGCAGTTAGTATAAAAGCAATGTACAAGAAAGTCCAGAAAGTTAGAGATGGTATTGAAGCTAAAGACTATCAATGTAAGCCTGGAATATTATGTCGATGGTGTGATTTTAGTGGAGAGTGTGAGGCGTTCAAATGAATATTCCCAAACAATTACAACAAAAGGACTTTAGATTTGTCTTAATTCGCCACAAGGACAAAGCACCATTTGAAATGCAATGGCAGAAGATTCGTAACTATCCTTATGACCACAAACGATTAGACCTTCACAAAGGTAACTTAGGAATCATTGCTGGATATGGAAAGTTAGTGATATTAGATATTGATGATTTGAAACTAATAAACGAATTTGATAAAAAATGTAAAACCTTCTCAGTCAAAACTGGAAGTGGTGGAAGACATTTCTATTTCTTATGTGAAGAGTCTTTTCAAAAGAGTTATTATATTCTTGGAGATAAGCAAGGTGAACTGCGTTGTACTAATTCGCAAGTTGTTTGTCCTGGGTCAACACATCCAAATGGAAATAAGTATGAAGTGTTTAATAATATTCCAATCTTGAATATTTCCAAAAAGGACATTAGAATTATTTTGGGAAAACTCTTAGAAAAAACTCATCAAGTAGATGTGTCTCGTAGTGGAATTGAATGGGGAGAAGTTTTAACAATGGTAGAGAATGGTTACAATTATGATGATGTAGATAGAGAAATGAGATTACTTGATTTTACAAAATGGAAAGAAGCTGGAATGGAATATCGATTGTATACATATTGTGGAGCTGTGAGGAGTTGGAAATTAAATTCATAGTTTGTAACAACTGAAAAGGAGGTGATTAAAAATGTTTGGAAATAAAGTAGATAATGTAGCAAGACAAGGATGGCATGATGCATATGAAGATATGGAAAAGCTTAAATTAAGGCTGTTTGGGTTTGGTAATACCCGTTGTTTAAATGTATCAACGAGTGACTTCACTAATAGTATTTTAGGTGGGCATAGAGCTCGAATACATGCATTAGAATGTGAAGTAGATGCTCTAAAAGATGCAATAAAGGAATTGCAGTCTAAGAAAAAAACTACAATAAAGAAAAAGAGGAAATAAAACCACCTTTTTTAAAAAATTTTTTATTTTTATTTTTTATTTAAAAACCAAAAGGTTTATATAATTTAATTAATTATAATATATAAGAGTTGATGGCAAAAAATTGGATGACAGACGAACGTGAATTTAATTTTAGAGGTGGGCCCTCTTTATTTCATAAAGTTAGAGTAATTGTTGGAACAAAAGTAGCTCCTATTGCTTATGGAATAACTCTTCCAGCTCAAATTGCAGAATCTTTTAGTGGATGCCAATTAAGAATTCATATTTCTGGAACTGCTATTGTAATGGAAAGTGGGTGTAGATTATAATGGCAAAAATTTTGATGCTTAGTGATTCTTGTTTTACAACAACTGGTTACGCAACAATAGCAACAAATATTATGAATGGTTTAGCTGCCTTAGGTCATGATTGTCACTATCAGTGTCATAATTATGTAGGCCAACCTTTATTACCAGGAATAGAATTTGAAGATGGAAAAAAATTAAATTTTACAATTTACGGAACAGGTAAACAACCATATTCAAAAGATGTTATTGTTCCAAGAATAAGAGAATTAAAACCAGATATTTTTATTGTATTGCTTGACACATTTATGCTTTATCAACAAGGATTCATGGCACTTGATTTTGCTCCTGCAAAAACAATATTTTACTTTCCTTCAGATGGTGGCGGTGGATTACCATTACGATGTGAACAAATTCTTCAAAAATTTAATGTTCCAATCGCCATGGCAAAGTTCGGGCAGCAACAAGCATTAGAAGTCCATAATTTAAAAACAGGATACATTCCTCATGCTGTAGATATAAAAAATTATTTTCCGCTCCCAAAAGAAGAACGGGAAAAGTTAAAAGCAAAATATGGTCTTCAAGGTAAATTTGTTATTGGAAGTGTGTATCGAAACCAAGGACGAAAGATGCCAGACAGAATGTTTAAAGCATTTGCAAAATTTGCTAAGACTAATCCTGATGCTATTTTGTTCTGCCACTCAGACCCTTTTGATGGAGCAGCAACATTTGACTCAATTGAATTAGTTAAACGATTAGGAATTGAAAACAGAGTTAGGTTTTCTGGAATGAATTTTTTCAAAGGGTTTGATTACAAACAAATGAATGAAGTCTATAATGTAATGGATGTATTTACACTATCAACTTCGGGAGAAGGGTTTGGTGTTCCCACAATTGAAGCAGCAGCTTGCGGTATTCCATCTGTCGTAACTGATTACACGACCACACAAGAATTGCTTATTGAAAATGGTAAATGTGGATTAGCAGTTCCAATTGTAACAGACTTAACAGGAAGCTGGAATGTAGAAAGAGGATGTGTTGATATTGATAAGTTAGCAGAAGCTTATCAAATGATGTATGACAATCCAGCAATGAGAGAAGAGATGGGAAAGGTTGGAGTAGAAAAAGTAAAGAAATTATACACATGGGATGTAGTAATTCCACAATGGGATAAATTGATTAAGGAAATGGCAGAATGAAAATATCTCTTGTGACTCCAAACGAAAGAGAAATGTTAGAAGGAGCAGGAGACAGAATGCCTTTAGGAGCAATGTATGTAGCAACATCTGCAAAGCGAGCAGGTCATGAAGTTAAGTTATATGATATGAATCATGATACTGAAGCAGAATTAATGACAGAAGCTGCAGGTGGACCAGCAGATATTCTTGGAATCAGTGTTACATCATCGCCATCATATAACAATATGAATAGGATAGCAAATCAATATCATATGGTGTCACCAAACACTACAATTGTTGCTGGTGGGTATCATGCAATGGCTAGACCTCATGATTTTGAAGTTGCTGATTATGTAATTAAAGGAGATGGAGAACAAGCAATACTTGATATTGCTGAAGGACGAGAACCGCAAGAGGGAATACAGCGAGTTGATTTTAATAAAATTCCTTTTCCTGATTTGTCTTTAGTAGATACAGATAGATATCAGATGAAACAAAAAGGTAAAAGAGCAGCAACAATGATTACTTCAAGAGGCTGTCCTTTTAGTTGTGTTTTTTGTGGGAACTATGATAGAAAAGTTAGATTCAGAACTCCAGTAAGTATTCGAGGAGAATTAGAAAAACTTACTGAAGCTGGTTTTGAATCATTATACTTATTGGACGATGCATTTACAGTAAATAAAACTCATGCACAAAGTGTGTCAAATATTATCTATGAACATAAAATGCCTTTTAGAGTAACTACAAGAGCAGATTTATTAGACGAATCTCTTATTGAATACCTTGCTGGTAATGGAATGGAAATAGCAAGCATTGGAATTGAAAGTGGTAATGATGAAGTGCTTCGACGAGCAAATAAAAATACAACAACTGCTGAAATTGAAAGAGCTGTAGTAGCTCTTCACAAATATGGAGTTAATTCGAAAGGATTTTTTATATTTGGATTACCTGGAGAAACAGAAAAAGAAGCACAACAAACAATTGACTTTGCTATGAAATTAAAAGATAAAGGATTAACATCTGCAGATTTTTATGCTATGACTCCATTTCCAGGAACACCAATTTATAATGACCCTGCAAAGTTTGGTGGACGAATTATTCATCATGATTGGGATAAATATTTAGAGATTGGAAAACAAGATGTTGAACCGGCTTGGGAAACAGATACAATGAGTGCTGAAATGATTAAATTTTATATGGAGAAAGCAAAAACAAAATGGAAAAATTAGTCGTAGTTATAATGGGGCAAGATTGTGAAAAGTTTATTCCAATGTGTTTAGAATCAGTTAAAGACGCAGATGCTACTGTGTATTGTGATGGTGGTAGTACTGATAATACTCTACAAAAGTGTAAAGGATTTATTCCTGGACTTGATGAACACAGTAGACATTCTAATGTTAATCTAAAAGAGCATAGTAAATATATAATTTCTCATACATACGACCAAGAAGATAAAACAATGAATGGAAAACAAAGAAATTATTATTTAAATTTTATCAAGAAAAACTTTAAAGATTATTGGTGTCTTGTACTTGATGCTGATGAAGTAGTAGACACAGATGGAATAAAGAAGCTTAAAGAATTTATTAACTTCCTTCCCAAAGAGAACAATGACATATTATTTTCACCAAAGATGCGGCACTTGATTGGAGACTTAGCACACGAAGATTCAACACAACCGGTTCATTTTGTTCCACACAGATTATTTAAGATTAGAGATGAGCTAAGTTATCCTGAAGTAGAACATCCTGTTATTGGGCATGAAGGAGAAGTTAGAATGCAAAATTTAATTATCACAACAATCTGGCACCTTGCTTATACTCCAGGACTTTGGGATATAAAAAAGCGATATGAATGCCACAAGAAAAAGAGTCAGATGCATACACCTGAGTATTTAGAAGAGTGGAGAGATGCTCATCTGTTAGGATTGTACCCAAGAAATCAATTTGATATACAAGAACTTCCAAAAGTCATTTTGGATGAATTTAAAATAAATAAAGAAAAATGGTATTTTAGAACACGAAAATTAGAAAATAAGCATTGGTTAGATGTGTACCAGTGGAAAGAATATTTTAAATTAGGTGATAAAAATGTTAAAAGGTAAACTTAATGTAGCAAAACGACCTGATGTTAGAGAAAAATTAAGAAAAAATCATTGGAGTAAAACTAAAATTATTGAACATCCTAAAAGCATGCTAGGAAAGCATCATAGTGAAGAATCAAAAAAATTAATTGGTAAAAGAACTAAAGGAAAAACATATGAAGAATTATATGGTAAAGAAAAAGCTGCAGAATTAAAATATAAAAGAAGTGAATCTATGAAAAGACCTAAAACAAATAAAGAAAAAGAAAACATGAGTATAGCAAGAAAAGGAAAATATAAAAGAGAAAAAAATCCTGCATGGAAAGGTGGTAAATCGTTTGAATTATATGGAGAAGATTTTACAGAAGAATTAAGAACTAGTATAAGAAAAAGAGACAAGTTTGTATGTAAAATTTGTAAAAAAAACGGGTGGTGTATACATCATATTGACTACAATAAGAAAAACAATGACTCTAAAAATTTAATCACATTATGTAATAAATGTCATGGGTTAACTGGTTTTAATAGAAAAAAATGGATGAGGTTTTTTATTCAATGAAAGATATAATAATGATTGGTGATGGTTTAGGCTGTAGAACTTTTACAGCAACAACATTAGGAATGCAAGTAATTGGAACTGATATATCAAAGTATGCAGTTGAGCATTGTAATCAAGACATTAAAGATAAATATTTTATAGATGATATTGTAAATACTAATTTAAAAGAAAAGGGAATGCTTGTTGTAGCTTATGATATTTTAGAACATCTAAAATATGAAGATTTGAATAAAGCAATAAAAAATATTATTGAAGCATCAAAGAAGTATATTCTAATCTCAGTTCCATTCAAAGGAACACCAAATTGTGAAAACGACCCAACCCACATAATCAAGGAAAGTAGAGATTGGTGGGTAACACAATTTACTTCAAAAGGATTAAAGGAGGTAGAAGTTCCAGGACATTTTCTGTTTAAAGAGCAACTTCTAATATTTGAAAAGTGAAAATTGTAATAGGATTGGTAGTTAAAGATGGAAAAGAATTTGTTGATAGATGGATTAAATCAGTTGAGAAAATTGATTGTAAATTTTTAGTTGTTGATAATGGAGCGGATAAAGAAGTTAGACAAAAATTAATAGCACACCCTCAAATGTTACAATATCATATTCAAAAATTTCCAGAAAGAAATCAAAGTAGAGACTATCAAAAGATACTTGAAATGGCAAGAGAAGAACATGCTCAATGGGTATGGAATTTAGATATTGATGAATGTACTCCTGATATCGAATCTGATTATTTACATTTTAATGTTTTAAACACAAGTGAATTTACAATTGCATTTCCACTTTTTGAAATGAGAAATGATGATAAGCATTATGTAATGATAAGAGAACCAAATGGAAATTTAAAAGATGGACGGCTTGTCCATAAGATGTATAAAACTGCAGCACATTTTGAATTTGACCAAACTGATACTCATGGATGCTCTGTTCCTCATAATGCACCAAGAACTTTAAAATATGCTCCAGTCCCAATTCAACATTTTGGTCATTATTCAAAAGAACTAAGAGAAGAAAAAAGAAATAGACTAGGGCATTATAAAGATGACCAAGAACAATTACAAACTTGGTTAGAAGATGATGAATCAAAAATTACAATTAAAAAATGGGAGGATTTAGAACAAAAATGGAACGACCAAAAACCTCAATAATAATTCTTGCATATAAAGAACCTGAAAAGTTTAAAAGAATGTTTGAAACACTACTTAAACATACTCACCAAAAGGTAACTCCGTTTGAGATTATTGTTATTGATAATGATTGTGACCCAAAAATAAGAGACTATCTTGAAAAATGTGATGCAGGAAAGTATAGTAAAGTTGAAGATTTCACAGTGTATCTTAATTTTGAAAACTTAGGAACATCAAAAGGATTTAATCAAGGTGCTAATATGGCCACAGGGCATTACTTATGTTTCTTCAACTCAGATTATTACATGATTGACAACTGGTTAGAAAGTATGATTGATTGTTTTGAGCATCAACCAAATATTGGACTAATTAGCTGTGCCACAAATCATTCAGGGAACAAAGATGAAGTGGTTTTCGATAATACATATAAAGAAGCATATTGTGCTATTGCTCAAATGTTTACAACAAAAACAATTTGGGATGAAGTAGATGGATTCAATGAAGAAATTTACCCAGTTGAGTTTGAAGACTTAGATTTTAATGAACGAATTAAAGCAAAAAAATATAAAATTTTTGTTAATAGAAAAACGTTTGGGGTTCATGATATAGATAAATCAAAAGGAAAAAAAAGAACAGCATCAAGAGCTAGAAATAGAAAAATATTTTATAAAACATGGGGGAAAAAACATACATGGGCATAGAACATAAAAGTGATTATACGGCTGCAGCCACTATGCCAGTTAAACTATTTCATAATAGTATAATACAAAATAAAAAAATCGTTCCTTACCACGTTACTATGACACCTACAAATGTCTGTAATGCCCACTGTAAAGAATGCTTTTGTGATAATAGAGATAAAACAAAAGAACTACCATATTCAGAAATAACAAACATTGTAGATGAAATGTATAATTTGGGAACAAGAGCAATAAGTCTAAGTGGAGGAGGTGAACCAGATTGTCATCCTGACATAAATAAAATAATAGATTATATTCATGGAGCAGGTATTGATGTTGCATCAGTTTCAAATGGTAAAGAATTATATAATATTCAAACTGAAACTTTAAATAAATTACAATGGATACGAGTTAGTGGAACATCATCTCGTCCAGTTGATTTAAAACGATTATCATTAGATATGGAAAGAGGACTAGATGTAGATTGGGGATTAAGTTATGTGTTAGGAGAAGAAAGTGCTCCATATCAAAATTTAAAAAATGCAATTGATTATACAGATAATCATAACATAACACATTTACGAATTGTAAGTGATATGATGCATCCTGATGAAAATAGAATACCACAAGCTAAAAATCATTTTGGAAAAACAAGTAATAAAATAGTTTGGCAAGAGCGAACAAGTAATGTTCATGGTCGAAAAAAATGTTTAGTAAATTTACTTCATCCAATTATTGATACTGATGGAAATATACAACCTTGCTGTGGGATGATGATTGCTACAACACCACCAACACATGATTTTGATAAAACTACAGCTATGTGTCATTGGACAGAATACAGAAAAATAATTGAAAATCAAATACCATTTAATGGAAAAAATTGTGATATTTGTCAATATGATGCATACAACGAAACATTAGAAATGCTTTTAGCTAAACCAAAACATAAAAAATTTATATGATAAGTATTGTAATGCCAACTTGGAATAGAAAAGATTTTATTCCACAAACAATTGACAGTGTTTTAAATCAAACATATAAAGATTTTGAATTTATTATTGTTGATGATGGGTCTACAGATGGTGCACAAGATATTATTTTAAAGTATGCTGAAAATGACCAAAGAATAAGACTCATAAGAAAAGAACATACCGGTGGAACAGATTCTTTTAATATTGGATTTAGAGCTGTAAAAGGAACTGCTGTTTGTGTGTTAGGTTCAGATGATGTTTGGATACCAACTAAATTAGAAGAGCAAGTAAAAGAATCAAAAAAACATCCAGGTTGGTTAATACATAATTATTCTATAAACATAAATGAAAAAAATGAAATAAATTGTCTTAATACATTTCCAATTTATGAAGATGGTAATTATAAAGAAATGGCTTTAGGTAATCCTACACCTTGGTTTGTAACAAGCAGCTGGTTTATTCCAAAAGCCATGCTAGATAAAGTTGGTCATTTTCAACACATTTATGAAGATTATGAATGGATGATGAGGGCAACACTTTTGCATGATATTAAACAAATAGTAATTCCAAAATATTTAACACAGCACCGAACTAATCCAGATGGTAATACGAAAAAACACATAGGACAAAAAGCATTTGCTAAAATGGCTAAAGAAATACAAGCTACCATGATAAAACGATTGGAGGAAAGAAAGTGAAATATGCAGTAACTGGGCACAAAGGACTAATAGGAACTTATCTAAAACAACGATTAGACAAAGGCCATCATAAATGTGTTCTTCAAATAGACCAACGAGAAGGATTTAATATTAATGATTTACTATTCAAAAAACATGAAATCAATGACCAGATAGATGTGTTCTTTCACTTTGCAGCACAATGCAGAATAAATGAAGCTATTGCTAATCCTATATTAGTGCATAGAAATAATGTTGATGGCATCTTAGCGGTCTTAGAATTTTGTAAAAAACATAAAATTCCCAAAATAGTTGTAGCATCTTCTTCAAGAGTTCTTAGCAAAGAGCGAAACCCGTATGTTGCAAGTAAAATTTATGTTGAAGAATTAACAAAAGCTTATGCTGATTGTTATGGAATTGAATACATTATTGTAAGACCATCAACTGTTTACGGTCCATTGTTTGATGAAACATCTCGGCTCATTAACAACTGGCTTACTGCAGCATTCAAAGATGAGCCACTTAATTTATACGGAACTGATTCCAAGACATTAGATTTTACTTACATTGACGATTTTGTTGAAGGAATTATGCTTGCAATAAATGGGAAATGGAATAAAGAATACAACATTAGTGGAAGTTCAGAAACAAACTTATTTGATTTGGCGCATTACATTATTAAAGAAACTGCATCTGAATCAAAACTAAAAATATTACCACAAGAAACATCACAGCCTCAACATGTAGCTGTTGATATATCTGAAATTGAAAAAATAGGATATGCTCCTAAGACAGATATTTACAAAGGTGTTAAAAAAATGATTGAATTTTATCGAAAGAACCCAACAGCCTGGAAAAATTATGAAGACAAAGGAGCAAAGTATTATGGAAAATAGAATAACAATTCACTTGGCAACAAAAGATAGGCATACAGAATTAGCACTTGTTCTCCAAAGTCTTAGAACTCAAACAAATCAAAATTGGGACTTGATTATTATTGATGATGCATCTGGAACTCCAGTTACAAATGCTTATTTTTTAAATTCAATTATGAATAGAATGAAATTAGAAAATCATAAAATCAAATTAATAAGAACTGGAACATCGTTTGGATGCTGTTTTGCAAGAAACAAATGCATTGAAGAAGATGATTTTGGGAACCCTCTTACATTAAGACTTGATGATGACATTTTAATTGAACCAAATTATATTGATAAACTTTTGGAAGTTATTGATGCTGGATATGATATGGCGTCTGGAGTTATTCCTCATGTTAATATACCTGAAGTAAAAAGAGAAATAAAATTTGTTGGAGATGTAATTAATAAAAAAGAGTTTGATGATGAAGGTAATATTATTAAGTATGGAGACGATTGTGGATATTGTTATATTGAAGATAAAATTCTTTTAACTCCAGAATTTCGTACAAATTGCTTATACAAAAGTGAAATTAATAAAAAAGTGAAATATCCAAATGGAATTTCTAATGTCGCTTTTCGTGAAGAAGGTCATTTTTCTATGAGAGCAATTCTGGAAGGATATTCAATAGGTGTAAATACTGCAGCTGTGTGTTATCATTTAGCGACACCTTCTGGAGGAAACCGTTGCCAAGATTATCACCAAAAGGTTCAAATTGATAATGAAGTATTTTATAAATGGATGAAACAAATGTTTAAAAAACATGGTAACTTTTTGGAGGTATATTATAAAAATGGTATTTACAAAAGGTCATAAAATTAATGTTGGACGTATGTGTTCTAATAACACAAAAGAAAAAATTCGTAAAGTTAATATAGGACATAAAGTTTCAGATACTGCAAAGTATAAAATGAGCGTTGCTAAAAAAGGTAAACCAAATTGGAAAAAAGGTTTAACTAAAGAAACTGATACAAGAGTTAAAAAATGTTCTGATACAATGTTACATAAATTTAATGTGCTTGGAATAAAAAATAATATGTTTGGTAAAAAACAATCTGACTATCAAAAAAGAGTTGTAAGTGAAAATCAAATAGGAGATAAAAATTGCATGTTTAGAAAAGGATATTTAGTCAAAGGAAAATTAAATCCTAATTGGAGAGGAGGAACTTCATTTGAATTTTATCCACCAGAGTTTAATAAAAAACTAAAATTATTAATCAAAGAACGAGATAATTTTGAATGTCATATTTGTAAAACAAAAAATAAATTAGTAATTCATCATATTAATTTTATAAAAAAAGATTGTAGACCAGAAAATTTAATTACCTTGTGTAATAAATGTCATGGAAAAATGACTCCAAAAAATATACTAAAGATGAAATTTAAAAAGCATGGAGACTTCTTGAAATGAATATCGATAGAAAAGTAAATCAAAATGGTACAGGTTCTGATAGATTAAAGTTTGTTCTTGATGAAATAGAAAAATTAAAAGACCCAGCTTATACATTTTTTGGAAAGACTTGGGGAGATAGATTGACATATGAAGAGATTATTGGAGCATTAGTAGCTGCAGAGCAAGATTTATTAGAATATGAAGAGGAAGAAAAAAGAATGGAGGCACTAGGATGAAAATCAACATAGTAGGAAGCATCCTTGGAACAACGGGCTACGACAATCACACAAAAGGATTAGCAAATGCTCTGTATAAGCTCAATCCTGACATCAAATTAGATGTACCTTTATCACCTCAATGGATGCAACAAGTTAATGATGCTGAACTTGTTATGATTAAAACAGAACCACGAACACCTGATGTAACAATTGCAATAATGACTCCACCAAATTGGCGAATAGCATTAGCAGATAATTGTAAGCACTTTGTGGGATATTGTGTTTGGGAAGGAGATAAGATTCCGAAGTACTGGATTGAGTATTTAGAAGATGAAAGAGTAGAACAAATTTGGGTTCCATCTCAACATACAAAAGATGCTATTATGAATACAATTAGTAAAGATTATAAATTATTACACAAACGACCAGAAGAACATAATAAAGAACTATTTATGCTAAAGAAAATTAAAATAGTTCCACATGGGTATGACCCAGAAATTTTTAAACAAATTAATACTTTACACACTCAAGATAAATCAACATTTAATAAACCATTTTGCTTTATATGCAACAAAGGTTGGAGAGGAGGAATGGAAGACCGAGGTGGAGTTCAATATGTTCTTAAAGCATTTGCTAATGAATTTAAGAAAGATGAGAATGTGGAATTAACTTTAAAACTTAACCCAGCATACATTAATCCTCAGATTGTTACTCAAAAGATAAATGAATTAGAGCTTCCAAAAGATGCAGCTAAGATAAGAATAGCTTGTGCTAATATGAGCCAAAACGAAATTTGTAAACTTTATAATGAGAGTGATGTCTGTGTTTGTGCCACAAGAGCAGAAGCATTTGATTTGGGAACAGCAGAAGCAATGGCTTGTGGTCTTCCAATTATCACAACAAACTATGGTGGACAGATTGAGCACATGGATGAAACTTGTGCAGGATTTGTGAGTTATGAATTAGCAGATGTTAAAGGTGACCCATTATATGAAGGAGTAAAACAGGCTATACCAAATGTCCAGAAACTCCAAGAACTTATGAGAGCATCCTTCTCTCAAAGGGATATTACGGCCGTAAAAGGAGAGCAAGCTGAAGAATTTATATCTAGATTTACATGGGAAAATTCTGCAGTTATTGCAAATAGTTTCTTAAAAGAATTAAAATAATAGCAGAGGATGGATTTGAACCATCAATCTTCAGAGCATGAGTCTGACGGGATAACCGGATTACCCTACTCTGCTAGAAATCAAAAAATAAAAAAAATAAATTTGTTTGTTGTTTAAAGAATTACTCTAATACCTCAACTTCAGTATCTTCGTCTTCGTCAAAGATAACAGTTACATTAAAAGTTTCCTTTTCAGATGCTTCACCATCTTCATCAAATCTTAATTTGACTCTAAAATCAACTGTAGTAATTTCGTCATTATATGAAACTGTGTAGTCATCATAAACTCTACTGACTTCAATCTCATCAAAGTCATAAGTTCCTACGACATCTACAGCGTTGCCATCTTCGTCTTCTTCGTCTTCAACTGCTTGCATAAATGCATCGACAGCTAGACTCAACATATCTGGTGCTGGTAATTCTACTTCTACCAACTTTTCAACGGTGACGTTAACAATCTTAGTAACTTCAACTTCGTTAATAGTTTCTACATCTTCACCCATCAATACTGCGCCGAGTGCGAACCCAACCAATAGTGAAAGTATAACGAATACAACTACAATTCCGCTTGTGTTTTTTTCCATTTTTAACCTCCGTTTAATTTAGATTTCAAACTAGTTTTAACTATAATAATTAATCATTTAAAGTATATAAATTTATTGTTTTTAACCTTTTCGGTGTTTAAGCCAGTTAAGTCCAGCTACAAGAAATGGAATAAGAACCATATACTTTGGGTCTTCTTGCCATACAACAATCAATCCTGACACAACAACGACTGCTGTACTCATCCAGAACTTCTTGAATGTCTTCTTAAAGCTGTATTTATTTGTTGTCATTGTTTTTCTAACTTCTCAACTCTTAATTCTAATTCTGTCATTCGATCTTCTTGGTTTGCCATTGCACTTCCTTTCTTGAATTTTCTTTTTGAAGCTTTTTTCTCTTCCAATGTTTTTGTTTTAGGTTTTGTCATTAGTAAAATTCATATTTAACCGCTTGCTCGGTTACAATATCCTCCTTAGATAAATCTGTTCGAGTTATAACAATCTTTCTCCATAATGCTGTACCTGCTGTTGGTCTTGCTATTTCTGCATTATTAACATCGGTATAATTTGAACCACCATCTGCACTAACACTGATTACCTGAGAACTTGTTGCGTCTATTGTTGAGTTGATTACTGGGATTGCGTTGTCTGTGGAGACTATTGTGTCTTTGAAAATTAGAGTTGAGGTATATGCTCCTTCGTTTGTTAGAGTGTCTGCTGCTGTCATTATGGGAATTGAATAATCTGTATAAAAATCAATATTGCTGTATGATGATAAAGTTCCAGCATTTACCCAAGTAATATCTCCGACACATAAAATAATTGCAAAGGTGCTACTATTATTATCTCCACTAACATTTCCATCTTCCTCACACTGACAAGTTGCAGGATTATCTAACTCATCTCCAGTGGTATCAATTCCAAGCTCATCAGTATTACCACCGTTTCTTACAGTCCCGCTGGGTATTTCCCAAGTAGCAAAATCACCATACGGTCCAACGGTACAGTTAGACCAAGAAGAACAATTTGTGTTAGTTGCAGTATTAACAAAAGTTCCCGTATATGTACCATTTGTGTTTGTACTAGTATGAGCATAACCATTATGAGCTTGTTTCCCAACATCATTAGCATGACTAGTTTTTACTGAAGTAACAGAAGTAAAGGAGTTTATTTTTCCACTGGCACCATTAAACAATGTCTTAATAATTTGTGCCCTATGGACTGCATCAGTTCCAGTAGTACAATAAATTAACCATTTGCCTGCAGACAATTCAATCGACTTACAATCATTAGTATTGATTGGAGAACTTAAACTTGTTGCTTCAATAATAACGTATTCAGTAACCCCACTTAAATCTGGTGTTGCATATAAATCAGATGCAGCTTCATAAAAAAATCCAAAATTGACATCTGCATCATCAGTAGTAAAAGTTGAATATTTAACATTCTTCAAATTAGGAGTAGTAGAATTAGTAAGCCTAGAATCAAACCCAATATAATCAGCATTAAAAATCATTTGAGCAGTATCATTAAAATTAGAACCAATCGCATTCATCACTTCATCTGCAAATATATCACCACCTGGGATTACTCCTACCATATTAAATATAATTAAACATACTTTAAATAACTATGGGTTATTCAAATATATTTAGTAAACCTCCCATGTTTCTTCAATCTGCAATTCATTAGTTCCATCAAATGTAATCGGGTCAAAAGCTTGACGCGACCAAATACTTCCTGTAGCAGCTACTGCGTTCGATGTTATACCCCACTCTGCTAATTGTATTCCTGACATTTCAACACTGTTCCAATCACCTTGAAAAATTAATGTTTGTGCTCCTGACATATTAACATTTGTAAACGCTTGTTTGTCCACTTCACTTCCAAGTGCAATGTCTGTAATTGTAGCAGCTGTACTACCTGTTCCAATAACCATATTTAACGGTGATGATATATCACTACCAATTCTTAATGCAACTTGTTCTTTTGCATAATTTGTAATTACCATTGTTTAAACCTCCTTATCATTATACATATCCTCCTGAATATCGAATAGTATATGGCGTAAATGCATTAGAACCAACCGCATATTTGCTTGTTCCATAAATTCCAAAAGCTGGATTATCATAAATTCCAGCACTACCTGTTACTGTTCTAGTCCTAACAACTAATCCACTTGTCCTAATTCCAACACTACCAGTTCCAGTTTCATATCTTGTAATTAAATCTTCTGAAGAAACATCACCTGATTGTAAATTTCTTACATCATTAATAATTCCTTTCATAGTATCAACAATATTATCATCTCGTTTATTTAATGTAACTGTTATAACTTCATCTTTTTGATTATTCTTTTTTGTGAAACTATATCGTACTTCTAGCATATCAAAAGATTCATTATTAATATTATGATTTGGAACATTTACAGTTGCATATTCACCAGCAGTTAAACTAGCAATTCCTTTAATTGTTAATGTTCCTTGAACAACAGGGTCTTTATGCTCTCTTAAAAAATTTAATGTTTTTTCTTTTGCATAATCACCATCTGTAATCTCTTTATCAACAACCCATTTAGTTCTTGGTCCATATTTTTCAACACTTTCTCTATTTTCTGAAAATTTAATAAGAGGAACACTTCTATCATAATCTACAAATACACTTCCACCACTAACAGGAATAAAATCAGCACCAGCATCTGTCCCACTTACAAATACAATTTGTTTGCTATTATAATCAACATAATATTGTGTTCCAGATTGTAAATTTTCAGCAAAATTAAGTATACCTCCAGTTTGAATATTTCCCAAATACTCAACTTGTGTATCATGTGGTTTATATGCCAATGTAAAAACACTACCACCATTAGCATTAAAACTTTCTTGTGGAGCTCTTACTTGTTGCCTATCCCCATAAACAAAAATTCTATTATAAACATCATTAAGAGATGTTTTAAATTTAGATTTTGTTATATTAGTATTATCAAATGTATACCCACTATCACTTTGGGATTTACTTTCAAAATGTATTTGTTTCTCTTCATCAACACGAAAAATACTAGTACTTAATTCAGCTAAAAATTTAATAGCATCAAATACTGATACACTAGAAAATGTAACTCTACTAACAGTTTTTGTTGTTGGGTCAAATGTTGGATTACCACCAATACCTCCACCAAAAGCGTGAATAGTTCCACCTGGAGCTGTTACTCCTGCAACAGTAACTCCCAAAACATACTTGTTTACTAAATCTGCAACAATCACACTTATTTCTTGATTATTGTATACTTCAGGTTCTACCATAGCATCAGTTAACCGGGACATAAAATCTCTTCCTGTTATTACAAGTTTTTCATTTAATCCTTTTCCATCAAAACTAATTTTTTCAATTACACCTGTAAATATTTTTGTTGTTGCAGGTACAATATCTTTATCTGCATATATAATTACTTCATCTCCAACGCCAAATGATGTCGCATGTCGTCCAGTATAATTGATAAAATTAATTGAAAACGATGATGCAGAATTATTATTTCCAATAGTAGATGTTATAGATATATTGGTATCATCGGAATATTCTACTCCACCAATTGTTAATTTATTATATATCATAATGTTGTTCCATCTCGTAATTTATCTTGGAGTGCGTCTGCAATGTTCTCAGGGTCAACTCCAAACACATTTCCTTCTATTATTAATGTTATACCTCCGCCTCCACCCAAAGCTCCTGGATTTTGTGTTGCTATAAGTGTGTCTCTTGGATCTGTCTCTATGACATCTCCGTTGGGTCTAATAATAGCGTCACCTACACTTGTAGAGTTACCTGAAGACCTCGTAAATGGTCTAATAATTTCTTTACCTAAGTCTTTCACCATCTCCCATCGACTTTTTTCAGAAACAGGTTTAAAATCCGTTAGTCCACCACGAGCTTCTATTGCCCTTTTATATGACTCAGTTAATAAATTTGTATTTGTAATTAATTCTTCAATTGATTCATTTTCTGCGTCATAACCTTTTTCTTTTTCTGTTTGTCCATTCGTAAATACTCCTACCAAATCTTTAGTTGCTGTTTGAACATTAAGTATTTTTATTCGAATATCTTCTTGCTTAGCTCGTTCTTCTGCTAATTTATCTATTTTTTGTTGCTCACCAATAATAAACTCACTAACACCAGTAGCTGTCAATTCTCCAATATTTTCTAAGTCTACTGCATTTTGTGCAGATTGAATGTCTCTTTCGTTTGCAAAACGTCCCTGTTCTAATCTTAATTGATCTAAATTCCATTTTGCATCTTCTAATGCCTGTACGTCTGCTTCTGTTGCATCAACTCCTCTATTTTTTAATTCTAGCACTCTGATTAATTCTTTTTGTTCTGCAATTGCCAAATTTCCACTTCGTTCACCTTTAAATGTTATATCACTTAAATTAAGTAATGAATCAATTAAGTTTTTAGCTTCATCATTAGATGCTTTTAATTCTGCTGTTAAATCTCTTTCAGCATTTGTTAATTTTATAGTTGATTCTGCTGCTTCTTCATATGTACCTTCAAGACCTGTTAATGAATCAATATGTCTTGCTAATTCTTCTTCTGCAAATTTAATACCACTAATACTATCAAATAATGCTAATGTAAACAATCCAATTTCATCTTTTACATTTCCATAGCTTGCTGACAATCTTTGTAATTTTTCTGCATGAGTTTCTTGTAAAAAAATGTTTGCTTTTACTAATCCCTCACTCTCAGCCAAAATGGCATTTACAAGAGCTGTTTTTTTCTCTAATTCCGTCATTGCTTCTACTGTTTCAGCTAATCCTTGATTAACAAAATCTTGGTATACTTTATCTAAATCTAAAATAATACCTAAATTGTCAAGAATAAGTCTAGACTGTCTACCAATACCAATAGCTAAATCATTAAACGCTTCACTAGTTGTTCTACCAAATACTTTTGCTCTAGCAGTAGCAACTTCTAACAATGCTGGGATTTGATTTTTACTGATACCTAATGCCATTGCTTTATTAGCATTGGTTATTAATTCAAAATCAGAAACCATACCTTTCGATGCTTTTCTCATATCCGTTAACATTGTTTCAGCTGCTTTTCCAACAGCTAATTCAAATTGTTGTATTGCTACTTCAGCTTTAATTGCACCCTTAACTGCAGAGATTGCAAACCCAGCTGCTGCTGTTGCAAGCACAGTATACCCAATTCCTGATGACTTAAGAAAACTTGTTAATTTTTTAAAACTTGATTGTTGTTTTTTAACAGACTTATCCAATTTTTTAAATTCTTTACTATAATTATCAATTGCACGAATAACTATGCTTATACCTGCTCCTCCTGCTACTCCTCCTAAAAATCCTGCCATTTTATTTTTTTCGTTTTGCTTTTCTTGCTGACGCTTTAGCTTGTCGTCGCTGCTTGTTAATCATTTTAATAATCTCTTGTCGCTCCCACAGAGTCAGCTTATTTACATCAGAAAGACTCCAATGAAACTCTTGACAAACATCTAAGGTTGTTCTGAAGTTTCGTTGTCGACTTGTGGGTTCTGAAAATCCTCTGTTTCATTAAGTTCAGTAAACACTCTCCAAAGTTTCATTCCATCTCTCATACCAAGTAAGTTGTATTCGTCATCAGTAAGTCCTGTTGACAATTGTAACATTACCTTTTGGTAACCGTCATCTTCAATCTTCTTTCTGTTATCAACATCAAACGCCTGCGTAAATAAAACCTCTTTCACTACGATTTCTTTGTCTTTTATAGTTATTTTTTTTGTTTCCATTTATTAACCTCCTGGTTATTTACTTACTCTCTGCTCTTCTTAAAAAATAAAGAAGAAAAATAAAAAATTTGTTTTTACCACGCGTTGTAATCTACAGTTGCATCTTCTATAGTAGCACTAACATGTTGTGGCACTATTGTTAATGTTTGGTCATGACTTCCTTCAACTGGTGATGGCGTTTCCATATCTGTAACTTTACATCCACTCATTACAATAAAAGCACTTCCTGGTACTCCAATAGATTGAATCATTGCATTAAATGTACTACCTCCTAAGAAGTAATTATCATAAAATGTTTTAGCATTTACTGAATCCATTTTAACTGTTGCGGACAATTCATAATCTCTATTTATTGGTAATGATTCTTTGATAACTCTACTACCATTATTATAATGCCCTGCTTCTAAATTATTATTAACAGTTAATGAAAATTCTGTTGTATTATCAACACTTGTTCCTGATGGAATTTGTAATGTTGCTTTACTATACATATATGGTCTTGTCGTTGTTGGTGTAACTTTTGTTACTATTCCAGATGTAAACGTGCCTGATTGCGCCATGTATCCAACTTCGCAATTTACTGGTTCACCTTGACTCCATGTAATTCCCAAAGAATCTACTACACAACCATTAAAGGTTCTGATAAAATTACTTCCTGCAGTTCCATTATTTTTACTATCCTCTAAAGTAAAACTTGTTAAAGATTGACCTGGAATATTATAAATTACATCATCACTATTTGTTTCTGTAAAACAATGACTTCCAGCAGTTGCTGTTTCTCCAACACTACCGATAGCCATTCCTAAAAACTTCCAATCTTGTGGATAGTAAGTGAATGTTCCTGTATAATCTAAATTACCATCTTCAAATGTATCAACATTTCTATTTGTAGAACCTTGATATCTTATTTGAATAACATTTGTATTCTCGTCAGGTGTATGGTCTTGTACCATTCCTATCCATTGTCGTGTACCACTACCTGTTCCATACGTTCCACTTTCATATGTAAACACAAGTTGGTTTTGGTCACTTATATATTTACTCATCTCATATACCTCCTTTTAAACACATAAAAATAAATATGTAAATTCCCCCACTTTAGATTGAATATTTTCTTCTGAAACATTAACAGAATTATCTAAACTAAAATCATGTAAATTAGCATTAGTTAAATCATCACCACTTAATTGATTTGTCCTTAAGTGGTCATAAATTGCATCAAACAATGTATCTCTTTCTTTAACATTTCTAGCCCACACTCTTATCTCAATTCCCAAACGTAGCACCGTTCCTTGACTGCCCATACCTAATTTTCCTTCTTGTCGAGGACCGGTATCAGTAATAGTAATAACTGGATACTTAACTGGTTTAGAAGGATAGCTAGTTAGAATAAATTTATCATTTCCTGACCGCACAATCGGGTCATCAAGGGTATCACGTAAGCTATCTCTAAGTAGAATAATTACATCTGTTGTGAATGTTGAACTGTTTACACTTAATACTGTCATTGTTTCCTCGCTTGGATTTTAAAATACTCGCTTGTATCTTATAATAATTAATTAAAGAATCTTTTTAAACAATTAGAATTAACTTATATAACCCCTAATTTAATTTCTTTCTCAATAATTTCTTTGACCTTGTTCATATTACGAGCTTTAGTATTTCCAAAATGCCGTCTTGCTTGTATTCTGGAAGTTCCTTTTTCCATCATCACTGCAATATTTTGAGTGGTTTGATTAGAATTTGGATATGTTTCTAGTTTGGGAGCCACAACTCCTTTAGCATTTCCTGTTTTATTAAACTCAATACTATTAGCAAATTGTCCAGTAGTAACACTTTTTGGTTCAGCTCTACGACCTGCAATACTTTCTTTAACTTCTTCTTCAATAAATCCACCAGCTTTTATTACACCTAAATCTGCACTACTTTCAATTTCTTTTTTGGAAAGTCTTAATCGTCGTATAACTTCACCGACTCCAAGCATATTAATACTAACAGTTTGACCAGTTCTACCTGTAACATTTACCATTAATTATAATCCTCTGATACTTGAATCTTTAAACTGTGATCATCTGGTAAACTCATAAGACTTCCTGTTCCCCAATTAACTTCAAATTCACCCCAATATGTTCCCACAGAACCTGTATCTAATGCGTCCCAATTATAAGAACATTGACCAGCAGTTGAATCTGTAATTGTACAAAGTCCAGACCTATATGTTGCATATGTTGATAAATCGCCTATGTTAAAATATATTGTCGAAGCTGTTAAATCAACCGGTGAACCATTATTGTATTGCAAAGTTACATTCAATGCTGGTTTTGTATCAAATCTTTTTACTTTAAATATATCCATAATTATTACCTCCTTATAATGAAATTGTTTTTAGTTGTTTTTAATATCATATCAGGATTTGAACTTTTAATTATTATTCTTGAAGAATCTGCTTCTGCTTTATCACTTGGAGAAGGAGATGCTGATGTACTACTTGACGGCGAACTACTACTAGATGGACTAACACTTAATGATGTCGATGAACTTGGTGATACACTGCTGGAAACACTACTTGACATACTAGAAGATTCTGAACTACTAGGACTAAGTGATGAAGATTCAGAACTGGAAGGGCTTAGACTTAAAGATGTAGAACTACTAGGGCTTACACTTAGGCTTACTGAACTAGAAGGAGATGATGATAAGCTAGTTGAACTTGATGGACTTATAGATAAACTTACACTTGATGAAACACTACTACTTGGAGAAACACTAGCAGATGCTGATGACGAAGGGCTTGTTGAAGCAGATGCACTAGACGATTCTGAACTACTTGGACTTGTTGATGGCGATTCAGATGATGACGGTGATATAGATGAACTAGGAGAAACTGAAGCACTAGTAGAACTAGACGGCGATAAACTTACACTTTCTGAACTTGAAGGGCTTATACTTGAACTAGGTGATGATGATGATGACTCTGAACTTGATGGACTTAGAGAAGCTGATGGGCTTACTGATGCAGATTCACTACCAGCAGATTCACTAAGAGAAGCACTAGCAGAAGAACTCGGGCTTGTAGAAGATGAAGGGCTTACAGAAGAAGATGGACTTTGTGATGATGAAGCACTAGATGAAGGACTAGTTGAAGAACTCGCAGAAGAACTAGGTGATGTGCTACTTGATGGACTTTGAGATGCTGAAGAACTTGAACTAGGAGACACACTTAAACTACTAGAACTTGAAGGACTTGTACTACTGCTAGGACTTTGGGAAAGACTACTAGAACTTGAAGGTGAAGTACTTGAACTTGCTGAACTACTTGGACTAGCAGAAGCACTACTAGAACTTGATGGTGATTGTGATGATGAACTACTTGATGAAGGTGAAACACTACTACTAGGAGATTGAGATGCACTACTTGAACTAGATGGACTAGTAGAACTTGATGCACTACTTGAAGGTGATAGTGATAGAGAACTACTAGAAGATGGGCTTACTGAAGAACTACTAGAAGATGAAGGAGAAGTACTACTTGAAGGACTTACAGAAGCTGATGCACTACCTGTGGTTATAGCCCAATAATCTATTCCTAATGTTTGTTCTACTTCACTTTGACTTGAACTTGCAGAACTGGAGGGAGAAGTAGAAGCTGACGCACTTGATGATGGGCTTAAACTCGCAGATGTTGAAGAACTTGGTGATACAGAAGAACTTGCAGATGAAGAAGGACTAACAGAAGAGCTAGGACTTGCAGATGCTGATTCAGAACTGGATGGACTAGTGGATGCTGAAGCACTTGAAGAAGGACTTAAGGAAGGTGATGAACTACTGCTAGGACTTATTGAACTTGAAGGAGAAGCACTTGCAGAACTAGATGAACTTGGACTAGTAGATGCACTTGCCGAACTAGATGGT
>Ga0208904_1000854_pt1 | contig 22585 bp, 21 predicted proteins | sample AntAceMetag02UKB_FD_184774 | JGI IMG/M metagenome (GOLD analysis project Ga0208904, IMG submission 184774) | Saline lake microbial communities from Ace Lake, Antarctica - Antarctic Ace Lake Metagenome 02UKB (SPAdes) (version 2) | ecosystem: Environmental > Aquatic > Non-marine Saline and...
TTTGTGGTCCCAAAAAACAACTATAATAGCGGGAGGTTTTTTATTTTGGCAGATACCTTTTACTTGTTGTATAGTGTCTGATGGTGGGGTGTGCCCAACCTCTGATTCTATATATAACGTTGTTGACAAAGTATACAAGACAAAAATAGCTAGCCTTTGGTCATTTGTACACTTTGTCAACAACGTCCCCTTTTATGTCCCCTTTTACAATATAGAATGTCCCCTTTTATTTCTGCCGCACAGGCAGCTTAGAAAAAATCCTCTATGCGTTTCGCATTTTGCTATGACAGGCAAATAGTGTGGCCGCTGTTTTTATCGACGGTAATTTTATCGGCCAATCCGGAATCCGTAATTTTGATGAGTTCTGGAAGGTCTCCCGCGAAGCCGATCTGTTCGTCTTTGATAATCAGGGCACCGGATACCCCGGAGATAGCAACAATACTTTCCAGCACCAAATTCACATCTTCCGGTTTCTTCACCGAATTGCAGGCATGGGTGGCTGCTGCATCTGCCAGGGCTGCATTTTTTGAGAAGACTGTCGCAAGATTGCAATCGCCGAAGCTCAAAGAGTGTCCCATCTGACTGGATGACGAGCAAATCGAAATCGGCATTTGAGATGGTTTTAACAAAAAGGCGAGTTTTCCAGACAACGAGGATGCTTTGGCATAGATACCAATGACCACGTCCTTATTTGATTGAAGATAAATATCACCCCCATTTTCAACAATCGCCTCTGTCGCCCCAGCAATCAAACCCGCTTGGGCTGCGAACTGCGCCATAATACCTGCCACGGAAGCCATCGGACCAATCCCGACCTGCCTGGACGCAAAATCCATCTGTTTCACGATCTCAGGCGGATCAGAGGCTAGCTGCACCGGCTCAAGCGCATCCATAAACTGAGGATGCCTTTTAATATAGGCAATGAGAATAGATCTCTGATTTTTGATCTCTGCTTTGATAGGCGGGATATGCGAGGAACAGATCCGAAAATTTGCGCCCTCCAGCGAAAACGGTTCGTAGATCCGCATCGGAGTCACTATTTCTGTTCAAAAATTGAGGAGAAGGCCCCATGAGGACAATTCTGTATACAGTTCAGGCACTCGATACAGGTCTCCTTGTTAAAATTAAATTGCATGGTGACGCGATCAATAAAAGACAACGAGCCGGTTGGACAGTGCGAAAGACAATTTCCACAGTGAACGCAATGATCTTCATGCCACTGCAGGCCCCTTTCCGCGTCCTGCATTTGAATATTGAGGGTATTGAGAAAGGTGATTCCTCTTTCAATATCATCTGCTGCACCGATGATATTAATCAAAATATACCCCTCTTCTTCCGGTGTTATCTTTGCTCTTATAATTTTAATCGTTAAATCATAATATTTAATCAGGTCGTTGACGATGGGTTTTTCGATCTCAGTTTTCGGCAGAATGATGAGTACTTTTTTAGATTTCATTTTGGCTCCCTGATTTCCAGGGATTTCATTCCCTGATTCATTGGCAACATCTGATGGGGTTCAGCCAACAAAAAGTCTCCGGAGCTGATTTCATCTTTCAGAATATTCGCAATTTTTAACGCTTTATTATAGGAGGAGAGAGAACTGACACTTACTGATTTTTCACCAATGGTGACTTCCCCGGATTTCAGCTGTTCATAGTTCAACTGGCAGATAATCTTGCCTGTCTTTTGCGGATAATCCACACTATAGTCAATCACAGGCGCCAGAATGTCTCTGTCCCTGACACAGGTGTGTTTCAGTATTTCAGTGTTTAAAATGGGGATTGGAATACCCACCCCCAAAGACAGTGATACGCCGTAACCTCTGAAGCTGGCGCCTCTGACAAACTCGGGATGCATATCTTTCATATTTCCGGTGAGGGCCAGGGTCCCGGCACCGCCTGTAGGGACACCGTTTTCGGACCGTTCACCATCAGAACAATGCTGGGTGCCTTCTGAATAGACATGTCCCTGGGCTCCTGCCAGCCAGACTTTTGTTCCAACACCAATCGTTTTATAAAAGGGATCATTCAGAAGCGGTGAAAGCTGCCCGGCCGAACAGTAGGTCAGGTTTTTCATATTTTTCTTTAGTTGTCCCAGGTAGGTATAAATCTTCTTGTCCGAACAGTTAATCGCAACATTATAATTCTGATAGCAATTCCGAGGGTTCACCATAATTGCCTGATTCAGATCGTTAATATTAAACACCGTCCTGACTTCACGATTCGGATATTCCTGGGTTCCATACGATAAGGCAAAAAGTTGAAGATCCTCCCCCGCCACCAGTTTCTCAATGACATGCCCCCCGCCAAACCGAAATTCCCCCGGGAAATACATGTTTGCCGGGTCGTTGTGCCTCAACTGGGTCGCTCCCAGATACATATCAACAGCAGCAACACCCGAATAGACAAGGACATCATCAATCCAGGCTTCTGAAATCCGGATCTTGGGGGTACTCTGCCCAAAATTAAGAAAGCAACCTGAAGAACACATCGGACCAAATGTGGCTGTTGTGACGACGTCCACCTCTTTGGCGGCAGCGTCAAGACCTTTTTTATCCACATAATCCATTATTTCGTGAGCGGTCATCACCACAGCTTTCTTTGCTTCAATTTTTTTGTTTATTTCATCGTATGTTTTCATGACTTTGATATCTTCCAGGTTAACCTCATTACACCCTATTAATTAAACGCTTAATTATTCATCACCTTTCCAGAGCAGAGCAGAGGAGATTGGGACTACCTCTTTACAGATAAACCATGAATTGAATCTTTCCACTGATTCAGCTCATGCAACCGAACACTCTCTCTAATTATATATCACCCATTCACCGGTGGCATTGTTGACAGTAATTCCTGAGATCACAACGCTTTTGAAAATCGTCAGAACAGAAACGAGGAATAACAGAACGACAAAAAACAGTAGCAAGATGACAACTTTGGAAAAGGTCCTGGATTGATTGAAGCAGTCGGGACCAGCGGATCGGTTTCATTCATCACTTTTAAAAGATAATGAATTCTCTTCAATTCCAGTAAGTTGCCTCATTATGGCGCTTACCACTCGATATTTTTTTAAGGTCCACAGTAACACAGGATTTATAATCCGGCTAGACAGGTTTTTTACAATCCCCTACCAGCAAAAAAGAACCCATCCTCGAACGACATCTGTTAAAAAGTTTGACCTTGAATTTGACTGTTTTAGATAAAATTAGAGATGATGACGCATTAATCACTGACCTGAAAAAGCGAATTCCTGTTACTTTGATTGTGCCCCGATAATGAAAAATGAAACGAATATCTTGTTTGCCAGACTGGCTGATGAAGAAAAAAAACGACGGACAGCTGAAAAGTTGATTGTTGAACAGGCAGAAGATCTGGAAAGGACCCGGAAAAAACTACAGCTGGAGGTTGAGGCACACAAACATACCCTCACCTTGCTGCAGTCCAGTGAACAGAAATATCAAAAAATCTTTGATAATGTCCAGATACCCTACATTGAAACTGCCTTTGACGGAACCATACTCGAAGTCAGTCCATCTGTTGAGAGACATACTCAGTATAAAAGGGAAGAACTGCTTGGAAAATCGATTCTCGATCTGTATGAAGATCCCGGTCAACGAGATAGTTTCATGAACAAGCTTTTGGAAAATGGGGAGATTATCGACGAGGAGGTTCAGATCAGGGATAAAGACGGATCAACCTTGTACGCCGTACTCAATTCAAAGCTTATCGAAGACGGTCATAAAATTGTCGGTTCTTTACAAAATATCACCAAGAACAAACTCGTAGAGATGGCCTTGCGGGAGAGCGAGGAGTGGTTCCGAGCCCTTTCAGAGGCATCTTCCGAAGCCATATTTTTTTCCCAAAAAGGAATCTGCACTGATCAGAACCTAACTGCAGTCGGGATATTTGGATACAGCACCTCGGAAGCCATCGGCCAACCCGGTACAAACTGGATTGTACCGGAGCACCGTCAACTGGTGCAACAACATATCATGTCCGGTTACGATAAACCTTATGAAGTGACTGCATTAAGGAAAGATGGAAGCACGTTCCCTGCCGAGATACAGGGAAAGGCCATGAATTACAAGGGGAGAGAGGTTCGAGTGACAGCGCTGCGAAATATTGCAGAACGAAAGCTGACGGAAAAGGCCTTACGAGAAAGTGAAGAGCGCTTTACATTATTTATGGATTATCTTCCGGCGATTGTCTTTATCAAGGATGAAGAAAGCAGAACGCTGTATGTGAATCGATACATGAATGATGCATTGGGAGCCAACGATTGGATCGGAAAAACAGCTCTCGAACACTTTCCCAAAGAAATTGCCGAGGCAATGATTTTAGAAGATCAGAAAACACTGACTGATGGGTATCAGCGGGTCATTGAAACCGTACCGAATAAACATGGCATCAACCGAATCTACCAGACTCAAAAGTTCAGAATTGAGCGAACAGACAAGCCTCCTTTAGTAGGCGGAATCGCACTGGATATCACAGAGCTAAAAAAAGCAGAAATCGCGTTGAATGAATATAAAAACAAACTTGAGGAATTGGTTGAGATACGAACGGCAGATCTTAAATTAGCCAAAGAGGAAGCAGAACGGGCAAACAGCCTGAAATCCGAGTTTTTGGCTAATATGTCCCATGAACTGCGTACACCAATGCATGGTATTTTAAACTACTCCAGATTCGGGATTGTAAAATTTGATGAGAACTCTAATGAAAAAAATCTACACTATTTCAAACAAATTCGAATATCTGGGGAACGTTTGATGAGCTTGTTGAATAACCTGCTCGATCTTTCCAGGTTGGAGGCTGGTAAAGAAATCTATAAAATAGAGTCCGTCAATCTCTACGATGTGGCATTGGTTGCTGTTGTTGAGCTGCAGCCAATTCTTATTGAAAAGTTCCTGCAAGTTGAACTGTCACCACCTGAAATCCAGACAAAAATCATTTGTGATGAATACAAATTGGGCCAAGTATTCCGGAATCTCCTCTCAAATGCCGTCAAGTACTCACCTACTGATGGCATTATAAAAATCGAGTTTCAAGAAAGTCAAATCCAAAAAGATGGAAAATCCAGTCCAGCGGTTAAGGGATGTTTAATTGATCAGGGTGTTGGTATTCCTGAAGATGAGCTGGAATTCGTTTTTGATAAATTTAACCAGAGTAGCAGAACTAAAACCGGGGCCGGCGGAACCGGCCTGGGACTATCGATATGTCAGCAAATTATCGAAGCGCATCAAGGTAAAATCTGGGCTGAAAACAATCCTGGGGGAGGGGCTATATTTTGCTTTATATTACCCTATGAGTCTAAATTATCCAGCTAAAGCACCCGTCCGTGGCTGTGCCCCGGGCAAACCAGTGGAAATAATGGGGGTGGCGGGCTGCTCCAACCTGAATGGTCGGCAGGTGGTCAAAGCGTATCTCCAGTCTTGATATATTTATAAGATTTTGCAAAAATACCAATGCCTTAAACATTGGAATCTCACATGCAAATTATTTTAAAAGCGCTTGTTTTTTGGATGCTAGCTATCGGCATCATGGGGTGTAAATCCGAATTTCCAATTGTTGAGTGGAAGGATGGCATCATTCCATACTACTTGACAGGGGATTTTACGGATCAGGAGATTCAATATATCAGAACAGCTATGGATCAATGGGAGCAGACCTGTGATGTCCACTTCCAGGAGGTGACCCCTCGTGCCAGGGCCTATAACATCATCAGAATCCATGAAACAAAGTGGTCGTCTTCCATAGGAGAAAATAATTCTGTTTGTTACATGAATTTTGGTGACAATTACAGTCCGCTAGGGCATATCACCCACGAACTGGGGCATGCCTTGGGGCTGCTCCATGAACATCAAAGACCGGATAGAGATCAGTTTATCACCATCATCTGGGAAAAAATCATTCCTTTTTATCATCACAACTTTGAGATTCGGGACAATCCATTAATTGTGGAAGAGAGTTATGATTACGATTATCAGTCGATCATGCACTACCCGACTAAGAGTTTCAGTGTTGATCAGACAGAGACCATGGTTTCCATGTCCCCGGATAATCCAATCAACCGTCTTGATGTCATCACCGAAAAAGATGCTGCCAAGGTCAGAGAGATATACGGCCCGCCTGAAGATGAATGAATGGTACTGATGAAAAATAATTGCGGCTTACTTTTATTGATTTTAATGACGGCTTTCTGCCAGACAGGGTATGCCGCCCGGGAGCCAAGCGACATCTCGGCAAAAATAGCTGACCTGGAAAAAAAAGTAGAAGAGCTCACCCATCAAGTCATAGAGTTGGGGAAAAACCAGCAAAGACAGAGTGATGAGCTGGGTCGTATGACTCACCTTGAAATTGGTGGTTTTTTTGATGTCAGCATTTCCAACTACAAAAACAAACCGGATGTCTTTGCCCTCGGTAATTTTGAACTGGATCTCAAACGCAGTTACGAGAATAATTTTCAGGTAGCGGCTGCGCTTGTGTTTGACGATGTAGCGGGGACCTATCTTGGAGTTGGTTTCATCGATTATAGCCTCTATGGTGATACCGCGGCTCCCAGGGGCCGTCTGTTTATTGACAAGGGGTTTCATATACAAGTGGGCCGGTTTGATGTTCCCCTCGGAAACGACTGGAATCACGTGTCAGCGGTGGATCGTCTCACTGTCACACCTCCGCTGACGACTGAGTATCTAATGGAAGGTGTTTATAATGATGTCGGCATCAGATTTCTGCTGAGTCAGGCTTCATTTAATCTATCTGTCTATATGACCCACGGCGTTGAAGAACAGCATTCGTACGGCGGCACAACAACGGGGCTGCGATTGGGCATCTCGCCTTTCAGCAACCCCTATTCTATGAGCCAGAGTTCTAGTCCAGCATCTGAAATTGGCCTTTCATATCTTTACGATGTGGACAGGGGGGGTGAACGGTCGGACATTATCTGGGCCATTGATTACGAAAACAGGATAGGCCCAATATATATACGGGGAGAGTATTATAACCGAGACAAAACCGCTGGTGTGATATTCGATGGTTATCATATCACTTCCGGCTTTGATTTTGAAAAGGTCTCCGCTCTACCCGTCATCGTATTTCTGAGATTTGACTATCATCGCGAGCAGAATAATGTGATCGCGTCCTATACTCAGGCCTATTCTGGAGAACTGGAACAGACCGATTCGCTGACTAGAGTCACGGTGGGGACCAATATCAACATCTCAAATATCTCTTATTTAAAAATTGAATATCATTCGTTCACAGAGAGTACAGAACAGTTTACCCGCCACGAATATTTTTCCAAAGACCTATATTATGCTCAGTTGGTTATTACATTTTAAGCAATTGGCGTTTCGAATCATCACGGTTCTTTTTTGTGTGTTTCTGACGGCCCCATTTCCAGGAACAGCCAAAACCGAGGGGCCACCAAACGAAAAACATGAACTGATTCTGTCTTCCCACGAAACATGCAAACAGTGTCACAACCAGAAAGAGGCAGAATCGTTCAGGGGAAAAACTGCCAGATCCTGCAGCAACAGTTGCCTGACTTGTCATAAGGGGCACCATAAATATAATATCTGGCTAAAACGGGAACCACGAGCATCACTGCCACTAAGGAAAGACCAGAAAATAACCTGCTATACCTGTCACAATCTGACCCAGCGTCGTTTCGATACCACACCCTGGAAATCCGAAAGCCTGTTTGAGAATCTTTTCAACAAACAGGAGATGTATAAGACATACTATTTGAGAATAAAAAACAACGAGGGTGCTCTCTGCAAAAATTGTCATTAAAAAAGGAAATTATGAAAACTGAGAACAAGCGCCGCATTCTGTTGATTAACAAGCGCTTTCAATACGGATTAATGGCCAGGTTTATCTTAGTCAACATCTTCATTCTTGCCGTGTATGGTGGTTTTTTATACCTGTTTCTCAATAACGAGATACAATCCAACCTCTTGTCAGCTCATGTATTTTACAAAAGCATGAAAGAGATGATGCTACCGATCATATTAACGCTTTCAACCCTGAACATCATCGTCTCGTCAATTATTATCAGCGTTTTTGTACTCTACACCTCTCATCGGATTGCAGGTCCCCTATATCGATTTAAAACCGTTATCCATGAGATAGCCCAGAAAAATCTGCGGCCGTTTCTTGCGTTACGAAAAAAAGATGAATTATTCCCGCTGTTTGAGATACTCCAGGAGATGGTCCAGATGTTGCGAACCGACGGAAGTAAAGTCCGCGAAATTCTAAAGAGAGTCAGGGAGATAAACCAGGAACTAAACAACAGCAATCTGGACGCCGAAATTGAGAATCTTGAAGAGATCTTCCGGGAATACCAGTAGCTGAAAATATAGCCTAGAAGCCGGATCGTAGTCTGGGGATTTTTCAATAAACCCGGATATCTCTATGGCAGAAGTAGGAATGGGTTACTGCGTTGAAGGCTCCAGGAGCGGTAGCATATTCTCGGAGGCTGAAGTCAGTACCGGGAAGGAAGACACACTGCAGCCCCATGCGACAAACCATCTCGATTTTTCTGATATCCGGGTCCCATTTTCATTTCTTCTTCTCCTTAAAAATCCAGCAAACGTTCCCGGTAGGTCAGACCGGCAAACATAGGAAAAGTGGGGACGCCAATTTTTAAGAACCTCCTGGAAAATCTTGGCCAATCCCAAAAAGTAAAATCATTTTTAATTTTAATTGACAGGCAACCCGATACCTATGATATTATAAAACCGTAAAAATTACTGTGGTTATTGGATTATGGGAGAAAACAGATTATTTTCTCTGTTTTGTTTTGGCTTTCTGGACAGTGTAGATTTTCCAATCAGCATGATTCTGTTTTTTATGGTTTTAAATCGATAACTTGGTAAAAAAACTAGTATTATACCTGGAGGGAATATTGAACTTGTCACTGAGACTAAAAATAATTGGATTTGCAACTATCCCTGTCATTTTCTTATAGATTGCCTTTTTGTTTTTCATTGCCATGTGGGTGGAACGGAAAGCTCTTCCTTACGATTTACATTGGACCGACCCTGGCCATTATCCAATAGTCATTTTGCTTGATTCTTGTTGTTGAAGATGAGGAGTATGTGCGACTGACAGCCAGCGAAATTCTGATTGAATGCGGATATGAAACCATGCTGGCCGAAAATGGAAAAACAGGGGTTGATCTTTTTAGAAAAAATCATCACCGAATAACCGCTGTTTCCTCATTCATTCTGTTTTACGGAGTCGAACGATGAAATCCCGAAATCTTTTGAGTATGCTCAGAATAACTATAATTTGCTGTGTTCTGGTTTGTTCGATCCCACAGATTATCCAGGGTGATAATTGGGTGGAAAAAAGAAAGCGGATGGTGGAGAGGGATCTTGCGGCAAGAGATATTGTTGATCAGACTGTTTTAAAGGCAATGGGACAAATCCCTCGACAGATTTTCATTCCCGAAAAGAGCAGGGATTATGCTTATGAGGATCGCCCACTGCCCATTGGATTCGGACAGACCATCAGCCAGCCATATATCGTTGCCTTAATGTCTCAACTGCTGTCCATTCAACCGGGGATGAAGGTTCTGGAGGTTGGAACCGGTTCCGGTTACCAGGCAGCCGTTTTGCATGCCATGAAGGCTGAAGTATTCTCGGTTGAAATCATCGCGCCGCTCGGAAAACGTACGCAGGCTCTATATCGGAAAACCGGGCTGCCAATACGGGTCAAAATCGCCGACGGCTACTTCGGATGGCAGGCACAGGCACCGTTTGATCGTATTATTATTACGGCCGCTGCCAATCATATCCCCCGCCCGTTGCTGAACCAGTTGAAAGCCGGTGGCCAGTTAATTCTTCCTCTTGGCAGTACGCGCTTTCACCAGACCCTGACATTGATAACCGTCGACAGACAGGGTAAGACATCTGTTTCCTATCATGGTGGGGTATGGTTCGTCCCGATGACCGGTAGAATGCTGAAGAATTAGCCAGTATCATCCTGTGTCCTGGATTATCTCCCGGAGGTCATAAATCCCAGTCCGTATGCACAGGCGGAGAGAAGGAAAACAGCTGTAAAGCCAAAATAGTGAGCCATAAGCATTGAACCACAGGCTGCAATTACAGATGCGAACCCATTGAGACACCAGGCCAGATCAACCTGCCTGTATTGAGTCTTTTCGGAAAACCTCTGCAGGCCCCTGGGAAATGGGATTCCCATTAAAATCCCGGGAATGGCGATACAAAGAGTGGCAATCAGGAAGCGAACCGGTAGTGTTTTTCCTTCAAAATAGATCAAAACCGCTGTAAAAAAGAGTGCATAGAAAAGGACCACCCCGATCAATAACATATGGGCCTGTTTTCTGACCCGCTCAGGGACTCGCAGGCTTATTCCAGCACCCAGGCCAGAAGAGACCAGGAGCACTGTCAGAACTGTTGCCAGGGAATAGGCAGGCTCGCCTAAAAAGACAATCAGTTTTTCGATCAGAACAATCTCAATGGCCATAAATCCAAGTCCAATCCAGAAAAAATACGACATCCCCTTTAACTGCAGCGGAAAAATCGAGAACAGCATCAAGAGAGGTAAGACAATCAAGACCCCTGCCATCACTAATACGATGACGAACAGGAGGGGGAGTAGCAGGCCTGCTTCCAGGAGTGCTTCCCATTTGTGATCGAATACAGCAAGGGTCTCCTTAAGCCGAGTGGGTTTCAAAAAACGGTAAAAAAAAGGTCGATCATCCAAAACCGGGCGAATATCAAATACCTGTTGCTCGAAAAAGGGTTCCGCATCCGCCAGCAATTTTCTGGTGGCCAGAGCGTAAAGGGGACGTGCAAAACGATTGGTCCGATTTGCTTCTGCGAGTGACATGTCAGGATAATAAACAGGCGTGTAACCAAGCTCAGAGCAGACACGCAAAAAAGTATGCTTGTGAATGTGAGTCCATTCGGATGCAGAAGCCAGAACCATGATGGTGGACACTGTCCGGAATATCCCCAAGTGCGCCTCAGGTCGCCATCCCAGTCGGGTCATCGCTTCGATCAAAGTCGCGATGGTTCTGAATTCGGCCCGGGGTGGCGGCAGCAGGTAGCGGTGGATGCTCAGCCAGCCACCCGGCGCCAGATGGGTTAACAGAGATACCATTCCTTCAACCGTTTCCAGGGAACTGACCTGCAGAGCGCTCATACCCGTGGTTGCCGTTGGCAGAACACCTTCCAGAGATACCATAATCCGATCATACACCTGAAAGGAACGGGCCAGAAAAGCTCTGCTTTTAACAGCATTGACACTGACATCAGGCAAGGCTATATTTTTTTTCAGCCATTCACCCAACAGTCTGCTATCGGTCTGAGCATCGATCCTGATATTTTTTAAAGTCGCAGCCGCTAATAAGTCCTGCCCCCCCAGCACTTTCATAACCAGCATCCTTTTCGGTTTCGGCGGCAGTTCCAGAACGAGGCGGATCGGCAAGTGCTGTAAAAAAGTTTTATCTGTCTCATTCCAGGCCGAATATGCCGTTATCTGGTCACCATCAATGGTCACTCCAGTCTGTCGGGGCAATGGCCCCCTGTAGTTCAGGCTTAACCCCGGAGCAAAACGAACGCTTGGACTTTCAAACCAATCCACCCTGGATACGGCGTCCCATTGTGTCTGAATAGTTCGACTCCCCGGATAGTGAAGTGCCTGCGGCAGCGTCTTATATTGGTTCATACGCAGTTCCGGGTATAAACCTCCCAGACAGGCCGCCCCCTGGACAGCCCCAAACACTATCACCAAACCAAATTGCTTTTTCCCTGATGAAAACATCAGCGCCGCGCTGAACGCGATACCTGAGATGACCATAATCCATTGTATTTCTGAAAAGTGAGGTGCAATGATAAAAAAGGTCATGCACCCCAGGGCCGCCCCCAGCAGGTCAAGGCTGTAAATCTGGAATGCCTCTTCGGCAAACCCACGCAAAATCAGGTTTATACACAGTCCGGAGAAGAAAAAGGGGAGTGACAGCATCAGAAAAATCAGTCCTAGATATCCCCATTGGCTGAATTGCATGGCTACCAGTGAGGGATCAAAGGGCAGAAGCATGGCGAGGGATACCAGAGGGACCAGGCAGCCTGCAAACAGTGTGGCCGGCATAAACGGCTGCTTTGGTTCCGGAAATACCAACAGCCAGGATCCGGCAGCTCCATATCCCATTAAGGCCCCACTCACGATTAAAAATGCAAAATGGTACCAAAGGGCAATGGATAATATCCGTGTTAAACTCACTTCGAACATTAAGGCACAAAAAGAGATCATAAAAACACCCAGCAGATTTCTGCCGGATACTTTCCTACTTTTTAAGACGACCATTTTTTCAGCGAAGAGGCTAGCTTACGATAACAGCGCTTCACCCACATCATCAAACACAACAAATCAACTCCCGGCATTTCCAACACTGGAATTGATGGGGCGATTGAATTTCAAACAATATTCCGGCACTTCTATTATCAGTGGATATTCAGTTTCCTCATATTTAAAAATGTCAATTTAGAACAGTTCGGAGGATACTTAATTATTCTGAAGTACCAGATTTTTTGGGACCACGCTTTACGGGAGTTACGCATCTACATGTCGTCGATTCAACATCGGGTAATTCCGGTGCATGATTCCACTAGCTTTGGCAAACTTGCCGTTCCATGAACTACCAGACTATTTTGACGTCGTAGTTTTTAAAAAATTTGTCGATAGAGATTAACGGTAGATTTTCAAGCTGTGATTGAGCAATCAATATCCTGTCGAAAGGATCTTGATGATGGTTCGGCAATCTTGCTGCGACATAGGTGTGTTGATTGCTGATGGGCAGAGAATCAATCCGATTCTCTTTAAGTTCCCTTTCAATGAATTCAAACGGTTGCTCCAGAAGCGGGAGCTTTCCAAGTTCATACTTAATGGCAATTTCCCAGGAACTGGCAGCACTCCAAAACAGCTCATTACGACCGTTCTCAATCAATTCTCTGGCAATCGTCGACAGTCTATCCGAATCCTTAATCCACCAAAGTAACACATGGGTGTCTAATAAATATTTCATTTAGTAAATCCATCAACAAAATCGTCAGGCAATGGATCATAAAAGGAATCCGGGATTTCAAATCTGTCCTGAGCTGAACCCGGTTTCCTGGGTTCGGCTTTCGTAAGAAGCGGTACCAACCTGGCAACCGGCTCACCATACCTGGCAATAATCACTTCCTCTCCGTCAGCAATTAGTTTCGACAAATGAGTCTTCGCCTCATGAATGTTTACCTGAATCATACCACCCCCCTTCTATTATTTTCTAGTTAAACTAAGTCTAGTTTAAATTATGGTTATTTGTCAAATTTTTCAAATTTTAATGTCCTAACGTGACAAGGACAAGGGGGCAAGTCTGCCCTTGACCCAGCAGCATTTGTCAGTAAAATTATTAAAAGGCCGAGTATCCAAAGCACTCACTACTTTCAAAAACAAAAAAAACCTGACTTTGTTCCAAATCTCAGCAATCTTCTTGAAAACTATCTAAAAATCAATTTTGTACCTGTCCACATCTGAAATTTTCAATATTGAGACATTTCATATGGAGATGAGATAACCACTACCATCACCAACACAGCCACCATCATCGGGATTGACGCCCTTGTGATTGAGGTGGAAGCTGGTGTCAGCATCGGGCTGGGGCATTTCAGTATTGTGTGGCTGCCGGATGGGGCCATCAAGGAGAGTCGGGACCGGATCATGGCGGCCTTGAATAATGCCTGCGGTGGTTTGAAAATCTTCTTAAACGACCTCGATCCCGAAGTATATTACGCCAGTTTTTATCCTAATATTGAAAAATGAGATGGGTTACGTTTGATTGCAGGAAAGGAAATTCCAATCATTCTACCATTTGTTATCAACCCCCTCTATCAAAGATTCGACAGCAGGGTATTCACTATTTATTGATGTAGCCAGGTGTTGCAGTGAACAAATTATTTCAATTTGCTAATCAACGTGCTAAGTTGCGGCAGATTGATCTGTAATAAACCGTAAACTAATGATCATCAGGGTGAATCATTTCCTTGATGGTTGATGATAATCATTTATTAGGGGCAATCGACTGTTCCAAGCTTTGATTGATCAAATTGAATGCTGTCAGCCTGGGATTGGAGTCCTGATGTTGGCGGCCAATGGTAACCGTATTCATGAAATTGAAATGAGATAAGGAGAAATATGAAAAAGATTTTGGTGTTTTTCGGAATTCTGTTCTTTATGGTCAGTTGCTCAACCAGTAGCGATGATGATGTTTCGTCATCAGAAAGCAGCTCTGACAACCCCGACTTGTCAACACAGTTCGCCGAGATTCTGCCGGCGCCTGCAGCCTCCAGTTCCAGCTCAAGTCAAGCGGGATTATCAAAGGAAAGCATTACTTATCCTACTGCCATCACCGGCAGCTGGAGCGATTCCGACAGTGATGCACTTGGTTCTCCCGTTTATGCCCTGTTTCGCTTATTCGGGCCAGAAGATCATTCATCCGCCGACAACTGGGGAGTTGAAAACATGCAGAACAATCTGACAATTCTGGGTTATTTGACGGCTGCGACTGTTATGAACGAAACTAATGGAACAGCCCTGGACAGTGCCATTACCACATTGCCTTATACGGAAATTACCCGCTTCTCCGATGCCGCAACTTCTTTTGATTATGTTTATAACTATAAAGTAACCTCCGGCGTTTCCTTGGATTCCTACCTCGCCTGGGATAATGACTCTCTGTTTTCTGCTATCGGCGTTTCCGGAATGGATCAAGATAATGATGGTGTAAATGACGAATATTCAGCGTTTGAAGGAAGCTATGATGAATCCTCTAATGACCTGGAATTAAACCTGGCGCTCTATACCGACGGTTTTGCCATTCGTATTCAGGCGGAAGGAAACACCAGTACCAATGAAGTGGCCATGCTGAAACTGGCGAAACACAATCCGTCAGATGCAACTGCGTATAAACTGTCTTTAGTTGTTAAAGGTACCGTTCAGGGCAGCTCAGGCGCCTACCTAGCCAAGGTCAAAATAAAAGAGTCAGGAACTGAAATCAGCGACGTCTACTATTGTATCCAGGCCAGTGCCGGCGAAGATGAATTTTTGGCTGCGTTTGCGGCCGATGACGGGACGATTGACAGTTCCTATGTTTTCGGAAAAACTGTCAGCGATATCATCGTGACCACCGATACCAATGACCTGGCCAGTTCCGATTGTTCAGCCGATGTTGCGGATGTGACAGCAGCATCCTACATTGATTATGACGATGCCGGCGAGATGCCTTCCGCGGCCTCAGACTATACAGTCGGTACCTTCTGGGACTAGCTGAACCCCTGCTGCCTGGGAATCCCCCTGTAAAGATTCACAGGCAGTTTTCCGGGGGGTCCGCTTCTGAGTAAATTCCTCTCCTATTTTAACAATAAAATCAACCCTGTCGTGGAGATGTGCATTATAAAACACATGATTTATTACTGGGGGGACCGCTTATTCGAAAGATTGTCAAACATCTGGATATATGGGAAGAAGAAACAGCTCGGGCCCCACCAATGAAGTCGAACGCCCCGGAGATTATGTGGACTCCCATAGATGATCCTGGGTGGGGTTATCCCGATCAGCCGGGTTTTGCAGGTTAACTTGACCGTGTCATGAGCGTGAATTCGAAGACACCAGAGGTGGGACGCTCCCACCACAGAAATTGACAGTTTCTCAGCCAGCAGATATGACATATAGAGCGCTTGCTTGATTAACAATGGGCACAGGACAGATCCCTTCATATGCAAACCGAGGAAAACGATGTCGAATCACATTGATAAACCAGAAGACTTAAGCCCGGATGGGCTGGTGAAACTGATCCTTGACATGGGCCATCGCCTGATTGTCCACCACACCCTTTGGTACAAAGAGGTATCCCATCAAATGGGAGAAGAAAAGGCGCAGAAGGCTCTTGAGACAGTATTCGAGAAAAGCCTCGCTGTGCAGATGAAACGGTTGTCCAAGGTCCTGGGGTTCGAACTGAAAGATGGTTTGCCCGCCGCACTGGTTGACATGTCGAAGGAAAAGCAGATCGAGTTGCTGGACAGCCTGGCAATTAACTGGCTGGCAAATGATGGTATCTGGTTTCAGTCGGTGGAGTTTGCTGATGGTATGAATGACGCCAAACGCTGCAACGATTCCTGTTGGGCGCAGTTTTCACCATTCGAAGCACGCTCCATCAAAAAGGTTCTTGGTCTTGGCGAGTTTCCCGGATTGGAAGGGCTGAAAGCGGCCTTGAATTTCAGGCTTTACGGCCGTATCAACACCCAGTCCTTTTCCGAAGAGACGCCGGAGAGTTTCGTGTTTCAGATGAACGAATGCCGGGTTCAGGTGGCGAGGAAGCGAAAGGAACTCGATGACTACCCCTGTAAATCGGTCGGGTTGGTTGAATACCCCTATTTCGCAAGGGCTGTTGATGCTCGAATTATCACCGAATGCATTGGATGTCCGCCGGATGATCATCCGGAAGAGTGGCACTGCGCCTGGCGATTTATCCTGAAGCCAGACCAATCCGAATAGGGTGTGTAACAGGCAGTATCATTTAAAAGAGGGAGAAAAAAGGGGTCACCCATTAAAGTGTTAGTCAAGACAAAAAACACCCCTCCCTGCAAAAAAAAGCTACTTTTTATTTTTTCGCCGACTTTTATATAAAAATACTGCGGACTTGTCTACTCCTTGGTTCGCACCTTTTTTTTCTATCTTGTAGGTTGATAGTCGGTTTTGCTTTGTTTATTTTTTGCTCGACGATAACGAGCAAAAAATGAGACCGCTACGCACCAGTCACCCATCGGGATTTAGGCAATTGTTCTTTAGCTAATTATCAGCATAAAGAACGTCCATTTAGTCTTTCGACCCCAGAAAATCTTAAGTTCCATACTGTGTCCAATTGGATTTCTTTTTTCAAATCTAATGGTTATTAACCAACCCCGTTTTAGACTATTTCAGCATGAAAATAGGGTGCATTGTCCATATGTAAAATGATCGAACCCTTGTCGTGATAGACTTTACAGATCAATTCCAGGAACTCTATCACCTTTTCGGCATCGCAATTGGCCTCGGAGGTCAGGTGCACAAGAGTATGTGTTTCAACGTCGTATGCACCTAATATGTTCAACCTGTTTCGGCTCGAATTAGTGTTGAAGACAAGTCGATCTTTGCAAGATCCCCAATAAAACGTGGGGATCACTTGATCAACCAGATGCATTCCATCTACGAAAAGCTGAACCATGCTTTCATCGTTGCGCCGCAGCTTTTTCAACATCAGATAATAGAGGATAAATCCATATTGTTTCGCAAGTGATGGTGGTTTTCCAGGAATCAATTTGGGTTTTAATCTTTTGATGCCATTTTTTTTAAGAAGCTTGCTGATAGCTGAAACGGTATAAGCAATACCAAAGCTCTTCGAAATAAAATCTTTAATGGTTTCCCTGTTTCCGGGGGCATTTTCTTTGATCCATTTTATGAGATTTTTGATTTGTTCTTTTTGTAAGAATGTTTTTTTTAGCGTAACTAAAGGTGTTTAAAACATCTATTCCTTTAAATGAGTACTGTTTAAACCAGTTATCGATGGTCTTCGGACTGATTTTAAACGTCTTACAGATGGTGTCCGTCAAGACACCATCGATGATTAAAAGAAATATGATAAATCGTTGCTTGAGGCGAAAATCGTCTTGTTGATCTCTGTACTCTTCTAACGCTTTGATTTCATCTTCTGAAAACGCGTAACTGACAATTGGACTTGATTTCATAACTCCTCCTGTTAAAATTTAAGAGTGTTATGAAATCATAAACTTATATTTTTAGTGAGTTCAGCGATAAATGATTATTTTTAAGAGAAATCAAAAAATGTACCGAGAAAAACCAAGTCACACTATTATAGGTATAATTATGAAAGAATGTTTTGGTAATATGAACAGTAAGTTTTGTGATACTGATTGGGAATATGATGAGTGCGTTGCTTGTGATGATTTTGATAAATGTTATAAGGTTACGACTTTGGATTCTCAGCGTAATATCGAAGTAAATCTTGCGCTTATTGTAAGAAATGGAGAGCACAATGGCTGGATAAAATCCTTCTCAGAGATTGAAGACGAAGAGGAGGAGGAATGCGTCTGTCCAGATTGTACAATTGTAAACTAAGCTCAAGATCTAAATCCTATTAAATGATTTATGAACTGAAGGAAAAAGAGATCCACCTAAAGTGTCAAATAATTATAGAGGATAAAACGAATAAATGAAGCTCTGTATAGCGGAAAAACCAAGTGTTGCCGGAGAAATCGCAAAGATTTTAAAAGCGACTAAACGAAATGATGGATATCATGAGGGCAACGGATATTTAGTCACATGGGTATTCGGTCACTTTTTTGAATTATGTGAACCGCATGAGTACCAAAAAGAATGGAAAAAGTGGGATCTCGACCTGTTACCAATGGTTCCAGAAAAATTCACAGTCCGTATTAAAGAGGATCCCGGTGTCAAAAAGCAGTACAAGATCATCAAAGACCTCTTGTCCAGATGCGACGAAGTGATCAACTGTGGTGATGCTGGTCAGGAAGGGGAGTTGATCATCCGAAGAGTTCTGACCGAGGCAGATTATACAAAACCACACAAACGTCTCTGGATCTCATCTCTCACTACAGAAGCAATCAAATCTGGTTTTGTTAATCTTCGAGATTCAAAGGAATTCGATAAATTATCTATTGCTGCTAAACTCAGAGCAGTGGGTGATTGGTTGTTCGGGATGAACGGATCACGAGCATACACCAAGAAATTCGGTGGCTTTGGAAACGTTCTGTCAGTTGGCAGAGTTCAAACACCTACCTTATCAATTTTAGTTGACAGGCACAAGGAGATCGACAACTTCAAACCCGAAAAATACTGGCAAATTGTCACAACCTACCGAGATACAAAATTCCAGCATCAGCAGAAAAAATTCAAGAAGAAACCGGATACTGAAATAGTTCTGGCTGAAATTAAAGATGAACCAATAACCATAATCAGTATCGAAAAGAAGGATCAGAAGGTACATCCTCCAAAACTTTTCGATCTCACATCTCTTCAGGTAGAAGCAAACAAAAAATTTGGATTTTCTGCTGATAGAACATTAAAGGTTGCACAGCAGCTTTACGAAAATAAACAGATCACATATCCAAGGGTTGACAGTCAGTATTTGTCAGAAGATGTCTTTAAAAATACATCTGAGATCGTCAAGACTTTGTTGCAGTTGTCACGGTTCCAATTCTTAAAAGAATCGATCCTAAAGACACCTGAAGCCAAATCTCGATACGTGAATGACAAGAAAGTAACCGACCATCATGCGATCATTCCCACTGGACAAAAAGTCATCGTTAAGTCCGAAGATGAAACAAAAATCTTGGGTTTGATTATCAGAAGATTCCTTACAATATTTTTACCTGCAGCACTGGAACAATCCACAAAAGTTTCTGCAATAGTTGGGAATCATAAGTTCAATGCATCTGGTAAAATTTTGAAAGAGCAGGGGTGGAAAGCTGCCTACCCAGTTGAAGACGAAAAAGATGACAAACAGCAGATCATACCCGATTTTGAAAAAGGAGAATCTGGATCTCATCAACCCAAAATCGAAGAAAAGGAAACCAAACCACCCAAGAAATATACTGAAGGTGGACTGTTAAAGATTATGGAGACCTGTGGTAAGATGGTAGATGATGAAGAGTTGAGAGAAGCTATGAAACAAAAGGGCATCGGTCGTCCGTCCACTCGTGCATCAATCATTGAAACTTTATTATCCAGACAGTATATAAAACGGGATAAAAAGACTCTGGTTCCAACAGAAAAAGGGATATACCTGATCGACTGTATTCAAAACGACACTTTGAAAACCCCTGCTCTCACGGGTGAATGGGAACATAAGCTCCGATTAATTGAAAAAGACGAGTACAAACCTTTAAAATTCTATAAAGAATTGCTGGATCTTGTATCTACAGTGGTTGAAGAGGTGAAGAAAGTTGACAGCGGTAAGATCGAAATACCGGAATCGTTAAAGGTCACTGAAACAAACAGAAACATCGAAGGAATCGCACCCTGCCCCAAATGCAATGTCGGTGTGGTCATCGACAAAAACAAAGCATTTGGGTGTTCTGAGTGGAAAAAATCCGGTTGCGATTTTACGATCTGGAAAGAAATCTCCAACAAAAAAATATCCGAAACTCAGGTTAAAACCTTGATTAAGAAAGGTCGGACGAAATTATTGAAAGGGTTTGTGTCAAAGAAGAAGACTAAATTTGATGCAATGCTGGTGCTGAGTGAGGAAATGAAAGTAGTGTTTGAGTTTGAGTGATGGGAGATCTGAAACTTCACCGGATACATTGAAATATCAGATCTGCAAAATCCAAAAATGGATTTGTTTGACGAATGGTGCAACACCTGAAAAACGGTTTCAAACGTGTCTCAGATGTTGTTTAAAGGTTCTTGTTAACGATTAAATTTTCCTACCCAATAACATTTTCGGCATTATCTTCAACATTCCGGTCATGCCATATCGTTCAACCATGATCTTCTTGTACATATCATCCCGATTTTCAGGAGGAAGATGTTTGTCATCTTTTATTTGGAGCATCATTGCACTACCTGTACAATCGAGCACACATAAACCGCACCCGATACACCTATCCAAATCCACCGTACTGATCTCGTCAACTATTGTTAGTGCCTCCATCGGGCATATCTCTACACAGTTTTCACAAGCAGTACAATCCTCTGATTGGACTTTCGCATGATAATTGGAATGAAAATATTCAGCAGGTTTAGAAAAATTCTTCACACTAGTTAAGACATGGCAACAACATGAACAGCAACAGCAGATGAAATTTGGATTCTTGTTGTTTTCTGGTTGCAGAACTAAACCATTTTTTTCTGCATTATCAAGAAGTTCAAACATTTCTTCTTGCGATATCTGCCTTGCATGTCCAAGATCTGTCATGTAAACAGCAGTATTTCCTAGAAACAAACATGTCTCACGAACGTCTGTGCTTCTACAGTTTTCTTCCCAATGATCTCTGCCCACTCTGCATACACAAGGCCCAACAGCAAGAGATTCCGCTGAATTTTTGATAACCTCTCTAATATCGTCATATGGTGCAACATTTTTATCAGATGTCACCTCAGTATTGATAGGAATAGTTCTTAATTGTGAGGTTTTCTTACTATGAATGATGTTGTTTCCTTTATTTATATTTGTAGAAAATTTTGCGATTTGTGGCCGATGATAAATAGAAGTAAAACAATTGTTGGAGCTAGAGTGCAATGATCACCTCAAAGGTTATAGGTACAAGGATGATATTTCCTTTTGAGAACTACGATCATTCAATGAATCTATATAGTGTTTATATGTATTTCTTTGATTGACAAAAAGCAACACCTCTCATTGCTATAATTGCTATTAAATATAGCTTTGACAGCTTTAATCGTTTTTCGCAAACGATTCTTGATCATAATTTCTGGATAAGTGCCGAATTCAACTTTATGTCAATACCGGCACTCACCAACTCGTTTTCAGTTTTTAGACATGGCAACGAATTAGCCAAAATTGTACCTGACTATTCTGGTGAATTCATTTACATCAATATCTTCACCAAGTTCAATTAGCCTGTTTTGGTTGTTGATGTATTCTTCCACAAGTTGGTTATAATCCCAATGCCAATTGAAAGGATCACCAAAGTCTTGGTTATCTACAAAATATTTGATCAAGCTGCATTTGTGAAAAAAAATGAATTCGTTTTTGAGCTTTAATAGTTGTTTTTCCATGTTATTCTCCTTTATTTGTATTGTTGGTAGTTATTTTTGTTGTACGGTCTTCCAATGCTTCTAATAGTAGAACGTTCAATTGATTATTAAATGAACGGTTCTCTTCCACGGATATTGCTTTGATTCGAGTTGTGATGCCTTCTGGTAGGTACACACTTAGAACTTTTTTTTCTTCGGCCATATTGACTCTTGTTTAAAATTATTAACTGTTAATAGTATTTATCAAAGCTCTTAATTTTTTGGTTGGAGTTTGGTATGAAGTGGTCACAAACCAAATAAATTGAGACTTATGGGAGGCTTCGTTGGAGGTGTTGGCTGAAGGATAAAGTCAATTACCAACCAGTACAGACACAAGTCAAGTGGAATGGCAGCATCTTAGTACTCGAACAGCTTGCCTTGCAATATTTTAAAATTCTACCTGTTACCCGTTATCATGTGAAATTTCATCATTGATCCTCTCCACCTGGAGAAAAGATGACCACTTCCATCACCAATACCGTCACTATCATCGGGATTGACGCCCCTGTGATTGAGGTGGAAGCTGATATCAGCATCGGGCTGGGGCATTTCAGTATCGTCGGATTGCCGGATGGGGCCATCAAGGAGAGTCGGGACCGGATCATGGCAGCGCTGAACAACGCCTGAGGGAGCTTTCCCATCCGTAAAGTGGTGGTGAATCTGGCAGCGGAGGACATCCACAAAATGGGGGCCGGGTTTGACCTGCCCATTGCCATGGACATACTGGAAGCCAGTCA
>Ga0208904_1000858_pt1 | contig 22548 bp, 50 predicted proteins | sample AntAceMetag02UKB_FD_184774 | JGI IMG/M metagenome (GOLD analysis project Ga0208904, IMG submission 184774) | Saline lake microbial communities from Ace Lake, Antarctica - Antarctic Ace Lake Metagenome 02UKB (SPAdes) (version 2) | ecosystem: Environmental > Aquatic > Non-marine Saline and...
TCTACTCTTGAATTATACGGGTCACCTCCATAGTGACGCTTTACCATTTTAGAAGAATTCAGCTAGGGGGTCTCCAAATATCTTTCCTCTCTTCATAACCGATTCAATCTTTTCTTCTTCGCCTTCATCATATTCAACCTCTTCAGGCTTTCTAATTTTATTTTTACTTTGAAGATAATCGATAGCATCTTCTCGCTCCATTCCATCATCGTAAATATATCCGTCCTTGATGACTTTAGCGATTTCTTCTTCTTCAGCTTCTCTAAATTTTCCGTTTTCTAGACTAATCTTATCTTTATCTAAGAGATATTCGATAGCATTTTCTCTGTTCATTTTTCCCATTATTCATTACCTCCTTCTAGTACATTAATATAATCTATAGTCTTACCAATCCTGCTTTCTTCTTCTAAGTCACTTAAATTTGGCAACATAACATAATCAATATCCCACGGTTTACTGTAGCTGATGCAAGTGTTCTCAAAATATTCAAAGGCCTCATAACCATTATAAATTTTATCATTAAATTCTAAAGCACAAGTTTGACAATGAGTTTTAGGCGCTCCTATTAACAACGAAAGTAATACAAAACTTAAAAGTATAAACATTGTTCGCAACACTTTATTCAATTTATTGGCCATATTGATATCCCTGTGTAGAATCCCAAACAACAGCACAATGGTCGTTCTGTGTTAAGTCCTCAAACAATTCTTTTATTTGATATACTCCGAACTCGTAATCTTCTCCTCCGGAGGCTATGGTGTTCGTAAATGTAACTGTGCACTCTAAGCAATTGTAGCTTTCAGCATTAACAATCATTCTAGCAGATAAAAGAATGACTATAATCAAACAAAAAATCCATATTAATGTTTCTTGAGTATCTCTTTCCATTAATAATACCCCGCCTTTGCCTCTTTTTCATCCTCAGCTCTTTTCTCTTCCCTGTCTTTAACAAATTCTTTTGCTTTTTCTTCTAGAGCGCTTGAGACACCTTTGATTATTTGCTCCATTGCTTTTTTGCTAGCCCTGGGGGCTGTAACCTCAATGCTCGTTTTTATAGTAACTTCAATTTTCATAAACTACCTCCTATCCACCAAATAATAAGTAAAACCATAAGCCAGAAAACTGATAACTCTAAATCAAAACCCCAATATTTTCCTACCTTTGTAACCGGAAGATATCCTAACAATGTCCTAGGGTGTTTAAATATAAACTTGTAAAAGCTTCCTTTGACATCTTCTAATCCGCTCCCAAAAGCATCCATAGCTAAATCTTTTAATCCCCACTTATTGCTGTGTTGTTTTTCATGCTCAATTATCGCATGGTAAAGGTCAGGATATTTATAGAGTTCAGGGTGGATAAAAATGTCTCCTTTAATGCTGCACCCTACAACGTTTTTGGAATAATTTAACTTTACCATTATTGATTATTTTTATATTTTTCTACAGCGTTCTTATACAAGTATGCAGCACCACACAAAACTAAAAGCAAAGCTAGAATCTTTCTTTCTTGTGAGACAAATCCCATTACAGCACCCATCCAAATAAGGAACTCAAAAAATAAACCGGATAGCATATCAACAGCTACCCCGAAAAAAACTTTAAATTTATTATATTTACCTTCGCTCATATGAACTTCAGTATTATTCTCCAAACTATTAAGAGAATTGCTGCACCTCCGATTAACAATGATAGCCATTTCAAAAAGAAGAACTTGAGCTTCGCTATCTCTGGGTCTTCATATTGAGGTTGAGCCATTTGTGGAACTGGACTAGGGGCCGGAGCCGGTCTAGGGGCAACATAATTAGGATTAGCAATATACTGAGGCTGAGATTGTTGCTGTGGCTGAGGCGACCCTTGACGAAAGGCATCCTTAAACATATCTGCATTTACCATCAGACTTCGTAGACTCCTCCAAGTTCTCCTAAGTATTTATTAGTTACAATTTTGTAAACATATAATCCTTCAGGTCCAATAGCAACTTCTACAATCTGATATTGCTCTACAGGCTTAGTATCAGCAGGAGCAGGAGCAGGTGTAGGCGCAGGGACAGGAGCTGGTGTAGGCGCAGGAGCAGGTTCCTCTTGCATAGGAGCTGGTGCTCCGATACTTCCGAATCCTGGAATTCCTTGTGGCTCAGCAGCAGGAGCTTGTGCAGGTTCTTCTTGTGCGGGAACAGGTGCTCCAATACTTCCGAATCCTGGGATTCCTTGTGGTTCAGCAACTGGACCTTGTGCAGGTGCAACAGCATCATCAGTAAATCCTGGCATACCCATATTAGTTGATTTATCTACAACTAAATCAGGAGTATTATCCTCTACAACTTTTGCAATCTTAGCAGCTTTCTTATCTTGTACGGTTTTTTTTCCAAACATTTTATTTTATTTTACCACCTTTCAATTCTTCATTAAATGTTTTCATCATATCATCAACAGAATCTAAACTTTTATCTTCTTTAATAGGTTGCTTTTTCATTTTTTTCATTTCATACATACCTTTCAATGAGAAATATTGAATACTAGTTATGGCAAAACCTACTCCAGCCCAAATTGCATGGTCAATATCCATATACATAATTGCTCTATAAAGATTAGAAACAAACATCACAGCGAATGCAGTAAACAAAATCCAAACCATGTAGTAAATAAAATCTGCTTGTCTTTCTGGGTCACCACCAGTAGCCTTCTCTCCCATTGCAAAGAATAAATCCATTGGACCCTTTATTCCAGATGCCATTAATATCCTCTCATTCTAGGAGCAACTCTCATTGGACCGCCAGTTGAATCGTCGTCGTCATCGTCGTCATTATTCCAGCGTGCTCCCTTTTTAATTAATTTTAAACTTTGTGAATCTACTTGCATCTCCGATGATTCAATTGGGTTTAATGATTTCGGATTCCATTTAGGTGATACGCTATATTGAACACATCCATTGATGAATTCAGTCTTACACATAGCAACTCCTTTGAGTCCAGTATATTTACATTGAACAGTATCTCCTAATTTTATTTCATTCATCGTGCTTTCCTCTGAGCCATTCTTTGGTGCATAACTTTTGCCTGCCCATACTCAAATTTTGATAATTCTATTTCCTCTACGACAGTCTTGCCATCGTCCTCATATTCTACAAGTAAAAATTTGCTCATTCTAGAACCTCCTGGACTAAAAACTTCGCTTCTCTGTATTTTTTGAAAAAGAAATCGAATAAAATATCTTCCATCTCTTTATCTGTTTGTTCTCCCTGGATTATATACGCGTCTCCTAACTTAGCAGATTTATGGTCTTTAATCATATCGATTCTAACCCAACCACCATTACCCTTAATTATTGTAGCACCCTTCTTCTCAAAATCAGTAATTAGTTTATCAACATAAGCTGTTGATTCACGACGGCCTTTTATGAATAAAATTTTACCCATTACTCTTAGGTATAAAGATTGCGGGCCATACTGCGGAGTGTTCTGCGTAGCTTTTAATTGCCTCATAAGAATAAGTAAGTAGGAGTCTTTTATAAAAGTTTCTGATGACCAGATACTGAGGAGGGGCTGAGGTGAAAACTAGAAGCTTTCACCCCTCCTCAATCCTGCAAGTATAAGGCCAACTACGCTCCCTACGAATATAATAATAATTAAAGTGTGTTGTTTTTTACAGCTTCATATAGTGAATTTGATGCTGGAAACTTCTTAGTAGACTTACTTTCTTTTTTCTTTTTCATCATGTCAGGGTTAGGCCCAACAAAGTCTTCGTATGTTTTCATTTTATTTTAGTCCTCAATTTAGTTACAATTTTATTTACCTACAACTCCAGCAGATAAAGTATTACTAGTAATATCTTTTTTATCGTCGTAACTCATAAACTCTTCTCTCCAAGAGTTCTGCCATTTAGCTTTACTAATTTTCCCTTCTGGTATTAATTTTTTTTCCATTTTTTTGTCCTCCAAATTTACTTCTTAGCGAATACAGACATATTTGTTCCGCACACAGCGCATACTCCTTTTAACTGTAATCTGTTGCCTAACGTTTTTCTAATAACCTTTTTCATTTCACGCTTTTTGGAACACTTCACACAATACCCTATTTGTTTTACCATTTTTCACCTCCATCTTTTTTAATCTAGACTGATACATTATTTTACTCCATTCTATACCTCTATGTTCTTTTGAGTGACAGCTTTTACAAAGTAATTTTAAATTACTGAGTTGATTATTCTGACGATTTTCATCTTTATGATGTACCTCTAATTTTTTATTCGTTCCACAATGCTCACACATTTGTTTAACTTCTAAAATCATTCGCTTGCCTGTTCTTATACCATTTTTATAATGAGGATTGCCCTCTCCTTTATATCTCTTAGAAATTTCTGGACGCTTTACTCCAAATTTTAATGCACTAACCTTTTCTCTATTCTCAACTTTATCCATAGGATTATTCTCTAAAAATGCTTCAGTTTTCTTTTTTCTATATTCAGGATTTTCCCACCTACGCTTCATAGCTTCAGACCGCTTTATTGAAAATACTATTTTTTTACCTCTAGATAATTTAAGTTTTCACTATTCAATGTTTCATTAGAATTAATTCTTTGTTTCTCAGCGTGTAACTTGTTGGCCCTAATGGCTTCCATCCTATTTCTGTTATCTGCATCTGATTGCGTTTGACCTGGCAAGCTTGGATTTGATTCCGTCCACATTTTATATACACTTACACTCATTAAGTTTAGTTACAGATTTTTTCTTCTTAGGCTTGACCTTCTTTTTCTTTCTGAGAACAAAGTTTTCAGTTAAGTTTTCTTTTATTCTTTTTATCATCATAGCCGTAAACCTCTCTTCATTTCAGATTCCCCACCGCTGTTTGTTTTGATGCTTGTAGAATCCTTGATAACTTTCCCCGTCTCTACTATGCCAGTCACTATATCTACCACTCCAGTAACTATTTTTCCTCCTGTTCTCTCCCATGTCATTATTTTTTCATCCCCCTTATTTCAACATTCTTAAATGGGATAGATGGATTTTTTTGTTTAACATCAAAGAATCTTGGCCCACCTTTAACAAACTCATATTTTACATAAGCTTTTGTCTTAGGGTTCCATGCTTGGTAAATTGGCATCTTATAAAAACTTCCTTATATTTTTTTTCGATTCTACTCCGCCAGTTTTACACTTGCCAGACTTACGTTTCTTCTTCTTGCAATCTTCATCTCCGAAACAGAAATCTTCATCGATAACTTCTCTTAATTTTTTCATTTGTTAACCTCCTTCAAATTCTTTAATTGTTTCATTGCTAATCCAGCTCCTCCGATTGTCCCCATCACTGGGAAGAAACTTCCAGCTGATGCTAGTCCGCCCTGCACTCCTGTCTTGGCTGCGCTAGCCGGCAATTTTTCAATAACACTTGAACCAAGAGAAAGCCCTGCTCCTCCAAGAATCATATTTTGTAATACCATTATCTTTTACCCTCCCTTTTGTTTTTTTGATAGTTATATTCTAACCTTTCCCTAGCAGCTCTATCATCAAATTCACTATTAATTTTTCTTAATCTATTTTTTTCAACCGGGTCGCTTATCTCATTTATTCTTCTTTGATTAATCTCTTTAGCGCGAAGCAAGTCTTTGCTATGGTCAATTAATACTTCTCCACCATCCTGCTTTCTCCAATTCATTGCATCACAGTCTCGTAGATTTTTAACACCGTCCCTGTCCCAATCACCGTTGCTGATACTTCCTTTCTTCCGTCGGTTAAATCCTGGAAATACCATCAAAACATTCCAGACCTCTCACGCTGGTCGCCCCAACCAAACATGGAACTTGTTTCATCCCACGGGTCGGACCTACTAGAATTTAAATCATTATTAATACGAACCGGCTCCCTATTTGTCCCCCAAATCTTTTCTCCTTGCCCAAACATCTGTCCAAGCATTCTTTGTTCTCCAGAGAATGATGCCCGGCCTTGTCTTTCTGCTATTGCCATTGCAGAGGCTGCTTCGAAAGAAGCTCCCCTTGCGGATTGCAAAGCTTTTTCCTTATATCTGTTAGCCATGATTACTCCACTCTGAGCCAGTGCTCTTACTTCAGCTCTTCTTACAGCAGTTGCGGCTATCTTGTCAGCTCGCATACCAGAAGCGGCATCGTTTAAAATTTGTTGATTTTCATTGGCAATATTTTGTTCTTGACTACGAATAGCACTTATTCTCATTGGCCTTTGATTAGTAGCTTCTATACTAGCTAACATTTCTTCATCCCTAGCAGGCTGTCTTGCTTTTGAATGCATAATAGCTGCAGTCTCTTTTAATTGCATAGGATTAGAATCTCTTCTACCCATACCTGAATTAGAACCGGTCATGTCTAAGAATCCTCCTTGATAACCTCCAATAGTTGTAATTCCTTTTGGTGTAGAAATATTTTGTTTACGTTCAGCTCCGCTCATAACAGCACTTCTCTTTTCCCCAGGAGTAAGACCTCCAAAATTGAATCCAGGAGCCATAATTAACGCTCCCTAAAAAGTTTTATTTCCGCTTGCTTTGTTTTTTCTTTCTCAATTAATAATCTTCGTTTAAGATTAAGAGATTGCTCTCTCTTTTTTAGATTAGCTTGTGCTCGTTTAGCTGACGCTGCAGCCATCTTATCTTTTCTAACCGCATCTTGTAAGGCGGTCCTCTTCCCAGCTTTCGCACCAGCAAAGAATGCTCGTTGAAAACTATTCATCAGAGGTTCCTCCTAAGATTGGTTTATTTTCAGCTCTAAGACTTACGAGTAAGCCTGCTCTAAAGTTTACCATATTGAGTTAACAAAACAATTAATAGTTCATTCCGCTATCTCCGCCTTGCGCAGCTCTTCCGAATGCCATAAAGATTAGGCTCAGGATAACAGCAGCAACACCGACGATAACGATTATGTCAAACCAATTTCCGTACTCAGCGATACCCGATGCAGCACTATCAGCTAGGTTCCAAGCATTACCACAACCACTATAGATACCTGAAGTATCATTACAAGTTGCAGATAGTACATAATTAGTGTCTCTTACATTAAGCAAGATTGTAGCACCAATAGTAACTACTATACCAAGAACAACGATTCCAATAGCCAAGTCTGTAAGGTCTACTGCGGAGTTTTTCATTTTCATTTCCATGTTTTTTTGTTTTCTCATTTAGTTAGGGGTTTTGTTTTGAGTCCGAAGACTCGGTGGTTATTACCTAGGGAAGATAATAACCAAAAAAAATAATAAAAAAGGTTTTGTATATGCTAGCTTCAACTTAATTAGTAAGTTGTAGTTCCGCCACCACGTCTACCAAAAGCCATAAAGATTAGGCTCAGGATAACAGCAGCAACACCTACAATTACGATTATGTCGAACCAGTTACCGTACTCAGCTAGACCAGCAGCAGCAGCATCAGCTAGGTTATAAGCTGTATCATTAGCAGTGTTAGTATCTCTTACGTTAAGCAAGATTGTAGCACCGATAGAAACAACGATACCTAGAACAACGATACCGATAGCTAAATCAGTTAAGTCCACAGCAGAGTTCTTCATTTCGAATTCCATGTTTGTATTTTCCATATTTATTTCGGTAGGCGGTAGAGAAAAGTTGAAATGTGCATGTCAACCTCTTCAGTCACCTCATAAAACTAGCTAATATTATTACTTAAAACCAGCAACCGTACCTACTGACAGTCCCTGGAAACTTTTATAAACTAGGGAAACATACAAATAACATGTTCAAAAGGATAGACCCAAACGTTACAGAAACTAAATCCCAAGTTTATAACCGTCGCTGGAGAGAAAAAAATAAAGAGAGGCTGCGTGAATATCGTAGGATTTGGCAACAAAACTATCGTGAAAAAAACCGGGAAAAAATTAATGCATATTTTAGGAATTATTATAAAGAGAATTCAAAGAAACAAATTGAACGCTCTAAAGATTGGAGCAGACGGAATCCAGAAAAAATTAAAGGATATATTAGCTCTCCAAAAAGGAAAGCATATCTTGCAGAATGGAAATCGAGAAATCCTGAAAAAGTTTTAAAGTATCGAGATAAAAATCGACTTAAAAAAATGAAGGAAGCAAATGAGGACTTTGCAATTTAATCATAATGAAGAAATATATAATAGAAGAAAAGAGCATGGGAATATTAGCTAAAACTAAAAATTCTGTTAGTGATAAATATGGAAACAAAAGAAAGCATTTAGTTTATTGGGGTAATGACGTAACAAAAGAAACAATAAGGTTTAACCATCTATCAGCAATACTACAATTAATATTAATAAGAATATTAGCTAATGATTTAAAGCCAACTGTTTTACAAATTCCCAATAGGAGAAAACAATGAAATCATACTTGCCACGATATAACCAGACTTCGGGAAGGTTGCCCGTCGTTACAAGAGTTTCCAGTTTCTTAAAAACTGGTGGTGGACGTGTTGGTAATTCAACTCGGCTCAACTTTCCCACAACAGAGTGGGGAAGTTTAACTTTACAAAATACAGGAGCGTCGAAGTGATGGTAGAAAATTCAGCAATATTTAAAATAAGACTTGAAACAGACGAGATGAAATGGGATAGAATTATCAAAGAAAAACTAAATGGTACGTACCTCAAACCTAAGATAAAATGAAATATAAAAAAGGATGCACATTATTAGACCAAGCCTATAAAGAAGGAGAACCTACTTGGGGTTGTAAATCTGGAGTATTAGATGTAGAAGATGTTGAAGATTTTATTACCCAATTAAAAGCAGAAGCATTTAGCGATAAGGGATTAGAGATTGGATTCATTAAATTAATAGAAGGTATGGTAGGTACGCTTTCTGATTAGTATGGGAATAAAAGAAATAATAGCTGGGTGTGATGGGTTTTGTTACACTAAGAAATGCTTTCATAGAAATGAAAAGAATAAGGTTTGCCCTAAGTGTCAAGAGAAGATAGATAGAATTAATGAAAAAGAAAATAAATGCAAAAACTGTAATGGAAATGGCTTTGTAAAATACTATGGGGATAATCCACGTATAAATAAATTTGGTGATTGCCCAGCCTGTACGCCTAAGCCTTAGAATGAGTACAATTATTTCACATAGCGGAGACGTAATAAAACTACCTTGGTTTGGATGTTATTCAGGGTGTGCACAAGACTATTGTTTTATATTTGGACTACAAGTACCAAGTATGCTTTTTCCAATATTATCATTGTTGTTAGCATTTTGTGGAGTATTAATATTATTTCATATATTTAATAAATATGTAAGGACTGGTGCACCTAAGCCTTAAACTACGATGGAAAGTAAACAAAATATTATACTATCAAACCAAATTCATATAATGGCAGTACTAAGAACCTTAGCAGAAGAAAGAGAGCTAGAAGGATATGTTGGTTCATTAACAAGAAAAATAAATATAACTAAAAAGGTAATTTCGCCTAAGCCTTAAAAATGAAACATCCAGTAGACTGCACATGTTATCGATGCTGGCACAAAAGAATAATAGAAACAGATGAATAATTAGAAGAAGATTAAATAGATTTAGCTTACAATAATTCTAATACGCCACGACCGACACCTGTCTTCCTAACCTTAATATTAATAGCCTTTTGCCCCCTGTGTTGAGCTGCAAGTATTTGAGAAGACAATGTTCTTGGTACTGATATTTCATCTATTCCAAATTGAAGTTTCATATCTTTAGCTACAGATTCTCTTAAAGTTTCAAGCACTTCTTTTAAGCTCTTATGAACTTCTAATCTTACAATATCACTTGCCATTAGTAACTGGGGCTCCTTTCACTTCTTGCCCAAAAGAATCCAATAATTGTAGCAGTCAATAGGAACAATGGGACGCTCGGACTTATTGCCTCAATTCTTACGAAGTAAATAGAGAAAACAAATGCTATAAACGAAGCTGAAGCGAATGCTCGGCCTATGTTTAATAGTGCTCCAGTCCCAAATGCCATAACCCATATCACAGCAACTATTACTGTACCGAACCAATCACTAGTAGCATATCCAGCATACTGAAAGAGGCTTCCAATTCCATTTACAGATTCGGTTCCGTTACTAAAATTTGTAGGTAAATCAAACGCCACAGACTATTACCTCCGCGTATCTAGATTCATTGAATTTCTTTATATGCTGTATAGCATGACAAGTTGAACATAAAGTAGATAATAAAAGTGGATTACTATAGTTCCAATGATGTTTCTGAAGAACTTTGTTTTCTCCACAAAGTTCACAGCACTCCTTTCTTTTTATTTTCTGAGAAAGATTATGTGCTAATATTCTTTCTGGATTGTTTTTTGTATACTCCCTCTGTCTTATGGTTCTAGCTTCTTGATTGTTTTTTTGATATATTTTTGCCACAGCATAGGCTGCTACACGTTTCCCGGGATTATTCAACCATTCTTTCTTATACTTTCTAAGATAAATTTTTTTACACTCTGTGCAACGCAATCTTCTGGCCGTTCTTGATGTCATATTTTTCTTACATATAGTACACTTTAATATTTTTTTATATACCATATTAAGTTTTAGCCTCCCCTTTAAACGCTCCAAGTAATATCATCACAACACTAATTACGATAGCCATTTCTATTAAAACTTTCGCCCATCCTGGTATGAAACTTAATCCTGGCAAGAGTGCATTGAATACATCTATTCCAACATTAATTACATTTATGAATAAACGTAACGTCGCTGCTACTCCAGTCAATCCGTTCCAAGCTACTGACACTACATCACCATCAGCTTCGGCTATCCCTTGTACACTAGTTTTTATATCATTAACACTCTCGTTTAATAACCCCTGAGAAGTTTCTAAATCGGCAAAAGATTGATTATACCCTAAAGGAATAGTAGTATTAACATCATCGTAATTAGAATCAATATAATTATAACCACCATAAAATAAAGCCATTGTTAAAATGATAGTAATGAAAACTCCTGTCATTGTTCCTGAACCTTTTTTATTCATCATTTTTGCACCGCCCACATCATAGCTACACCAACTAATATGATTCCCATCATTGCTCCATAATCAAAAGGCTGAAAGCCTAATGCTACTCCTCCAATCATTCCTAGCATTGCTCCTAATATACCTAGAGCAGGAGTTATCAAAAACATCGACATTATTATACCCGCAAATATTATAGCCATACCTGTACCGTTATCATTTCCAATCATCTCATACAAAGTTGGGTCAGCTCCGTTATAAATATACAATGCATCAATATAATATCGTGGGCTTCCTGTTGCATAATAATCTGCTATGAATGTTCCGTTTCCAGAAGCGCCAATGTTACAATATATCGTAGCTGAACTACTTGTCTCACATGTTTCACAAATTGTATAATCTTGTGTTACATTTCTTTTGATAACCCTTAAACAATTGCTAGAGACTTGCCCTGACGGGTCTACGTATGTAAGAACAAAGTTTTCTGTAGCATTATTATAAGTTAAACCATATAAGATATCACCAAATTTCTCATAAGGTAATTCTGCAATACTACCAATCTTAAACGTTTGAGGAGTACTACTAATCTTTTTAGGACCATCTGTGAATGCAACTGCTCCTTCATAAACTCCAACAAACTTATACCAATCGTCGTACCAACTCATATAAACTAAATCTTCTCCGGAGCTATCTGTTCTAGCCATTGCAACATTATAATAAGTATCAGTACCCATATCGTATCTTTGAATAGTTACATAAACATCTTCTACCGCAATATTATCTTGGTCTGTAACCTTTATTTGGGTTAGGGTAGATAAATCATCATGCAATAAGTATAATGAAATGTTCTCACCAACATTACTGTAATTAGTATCGACGATAAAGTGCGTCGTAGGGGTGTAGTTGGCTGCGTCGACTGTAAGGTCGATACTAATAGTGTAAGTAGAGGAGTTAGGTACTATACAGAATCCCCATGATGAATTTAATCCAGATGTATCTTCAAAAGAACGAAGGAAATCACTTCCTCCAGCTGCATTCTTCATAGTCCATGCGGATGCAAAGGTTGAGTTAACTGGTATTTCTGGGTCTGTAGTTGAGAATGCTTGGAAGAACAACTGCGGATTTTCACTATAATTACAAAGTCTAAAACCAATTCTCGAGATGTTTTGCGTTTGAGTTGTTGAATTAAAATCGTAAACTCCAGTAGCATTTGTTAAAGATATTGTCCAATAGAAATCCCTAGCTCCAGCAACAGTAACACTTGGAACGTTTCTTTCTGACGAACCATATATATTATCTCCTGCCCCCATAATAACACCAGTAGAATTTGACCCATTATAATATAACATCACCGAAGCAGAATCCCAACTAGAACTATCATATTTTAAATCAATCTTATATGTTTCTAAGTCTGTCTCATATACTACCGGTTCAAATGTTTGATTAACTTCTACTAAAATGAAACTCCAATTCGTCGTAGCAGAACCTAAATTTCCTAAAGTATCGTTTCCATAAACCGTAACTTCATCATTGACTGGAGCATATGTAAAGTTGATAGAACTTTCAGAACAATTTAATGTTTCATTGTAGCTACCATCAAATTGTGTTACGTTTGTTATTGCATTTAGAGTTACCCAAAATGCGTTTGTAGCAGTTGTTATAGAGGCTATCAATTCTACTCCACAAGTAAAATTATTGATACAGGTGGTGCTTAGCATCCCTGTACAATTAGAAGATGCATTCACTATGTTTGTTGTACAATTATCTAGGCTATAATATTCTGTACCACCATAATCAGTTATTAATAATCCGTTTTTCCCTCCATCTTCATAAGTGAAAGAATAATTAGCAAATACATAAGGAGTTGGTATTGTTCCAGTTAAATTCTTTTCTTCTCCATAGTAATACCAACAGCTATCTAAATTTGCATCAGTAATATTATATTCTAATGTAAGATTTACTCCATTTTCATATGCAAGGAATGATTGTATTCCTGTTGGCTCAGTTGCTAGAACTGTAGGGGCTGCTCCATCATAAGTGAAGTTAACTACTGTAGAAACCTCGTTGCTAACCGTATCGTTTGCATAAAATGTTATACTAGTATATCCTGATTGAGAAGTTACATTAACTTCTTTTTCTACTCCGGATATACATGAGAATGTTGTATTAGTTCCGGCGTAACCATACCAACAATCTTCTAAGTTAATATCTGAAGCATTGAAATCTACTGAAACATTATCTCCAACAGTGTATATAATTGGAGTTGTTACATTTACTAGATTGAATCCTGGGTCAACCGAGTTAGTTATTACTGTGAAATTTTCTGTTGATTGTGTAACATTATCAATAGATACGTTCAAAGTAACTGTAGCATTAGGAGCATCGCTAGGTAAATCAAATGCCCAATTAAAAATATTCTCTCCAATTCCTGCAAGTTTTTCTACTCCATCGACCAACCAGGAAAACCAACTTGTTGATGGTGCTGAACTATTGAATGTTAAGTTTGCGGCTTCTTCCCAACTAGAATTTCCATCTATTACTTGAATAGTTGTAGTGCTATTAGATATTTCAACAACAAACTTTCCTCCGATGATTGATAGATTTGCTGCGCCTATGTTACCAAAAGTATCTGTTGCATAATAAGTAATGGTATTAGCACCGTCCTGAACTAAATAAGATATGTTAGTATTGCAAGTTGTGCTAAAGCTAGTTCCGTTAGTAATATTATAACTACAACTATCTAGGTGAGTATCGGAAACAGAAAAGTTGATAGCTATATTATCCCACGAAGAATTATATGTCGAACCATTTGCTGGAGAGTTTAATATGATAGTCGGAGTAGTTGCATCAACGGCGAAGCTGATTGAATCATTAAGGCCAATGTTTCCATTTGTAGAGTTAGCGTAAATCTTTAGGTCATGCTCTCCGTCTAAGAATGTAAAAGTTGTATTAGGTGTAAATGTGTAATTTGTTCCGTTATAATCTAGCGACCAATTAGCAATTGCTATATCGGCTGTTGCATTAACATATATGTTGCTGTATGAATAGTTTGTGTCTTGTGTCGGGGATGTGATTGATATTACTGGAGTTACGTCTGTGGCTGGGTCAAATGGATATTGCTGTTCTTCATCAGGAGAACCACTTGCCCAAAGATATGTTACTTCTGTTGAGTTTAATGCTCTAGACCAAATCCCAATCTCATCCATAATACCATCTGCATATACAGTGTTAGAAGTGTCCCTACCTATATTTAATGGGTTTGTTGCTGTTGTTAATACTCCGCTAGTAGTTGCTTGTGTTACATCTTCTGTTCCATCAACATAAACTCTTTTAGTAGTCCCATCATAAGTCATAACGATATGATACCACGTCGCTGTACTTAGTATTGTTGTTAATGGTATTACAGAATATCCTCCCGTAGCTGTTGTAGTATGGAATTGAAAACCCCCAGCGGTTGCCGTTTCTCCTAATAAAAATTGTGGAGTTGCTCCTGCCTTTCCTATCCATCCTCTATTGCTCCCAAAACTCTCTGGCTTAATCCACATTGAAATACTTAAATTATTAGTATTCAAAGTAGCATCATTAGGTATTGTTACATAATCAGAATTACCAGATTCAAAATCTAAAGCACTATTAATCTTACCACTAGCATCATATAAATTAGCTGTATTTGTTGAGGCTGTTCCTGTATTATCTCCGTGACTATCTGCTACGGTTGTACTCGCTGCGTTTTCATCTAACTTATAATAAGAAACTAAATCAGTTGCTATCGGATTAATCCAAACAGTATCAGATATATTTACTGCAGTACTATTTGTATTCCCATCACCTAAGATTACTTCCGCAATCAGAACGTTTCCGCTGCTGAAATTCCCACTGCCTAATTCTGCAACTTGTTCGTTGGTAGCATTAGTTAAGTTGTAGTAATATAATCCACCAGTCTTAACATCGTCAACGTAAAACTGAGTCCATACATTTATGTCTGATTCTTCAGGGTCAGTTGCTGTTAGATTGACTGACCAGTTTGTGTATGTGTAGACTGTTGCTGGTGCGGTTGCATTGTTTGTTAGGGTTGGGGCTAGTGGAAATGTAAATGGATAAGCAAAACCATCTCCATCTGCCCAGAGATTTTCCACTTCGGTTGAATTTAATGCTCTTGACCAAATTCCTACTTCGTCAAGTTTACCATCGAAATGAGATTGTATCAAACCTCTATTGTTCCTTGCTCCGATTGTATATGGATAATCGAAATTATCAAATGAAGATACAGAAGATGAAATTGTATCGTTTATTGTGCCATCTACATATATTCGTGTGTTTGTTCCATCTAATGTTCCAACGATATGATGCCAATCCCCATCATTTATAGCAGAATCAGAAGTAGCTGAATAAATAGGTGAAGCTGCTTCTTCTCTAATTTCAAAAACAATCTTCCCATCAGCATTCATTAAAAAACTTATCATACTACCATAACTTCCAGTATTGATTATTCCCATAACATATGAGGAAATATCTGTGGTGCTAATCCAAAATGAAATAGAGGAAGTTTCTATTGTTCCTCCCCAATCCCCCATTGTCCCTACATTAATATACTCACTACTCCCATCAAAATCAAAAGCACTATTAATCTTACCACTAGCATCATAAAGGTTGGCTGTATTCGTTGAGGCTGTTCCTGTATTACTTCCCTCGCTGTCTGCTACGGTTGTACTCGCTGCGTTCTCGTCTAACTTATAATAAGAAACTAAATCAGTAACCAAATAACTAGCCCATTCATAAATATCAAAACCTTCAATTCCATAAACAACCTCAACATGTTCACCTTCAACTAAATCATCACAAAACACTCCAAAAACAGAACCTTGTGGTAAATCTTTAGCCTTCTTAAACTCAACCCAATCTTTCTGAATATAATTAGAACAAGATTTAACTGTTTCATTTTTCTTAGTTAAATTATTTATTTGGCTTATTTCTTGACAAACTGTTTTCTCTGTTTCAACCAAATACTGATAATAATAATCTTTACTTTTTACTTTATACTCATCATTTATTTTATAAGAATCCATCTTGTCAAATAATCCCCAATCGTCTGAATGATTAATACTTTGAAATAAAGCTATTGGGTCATTACCACTTGAACTTATTTTGTTTTCATAAGGAGTTAATAATTTTAAATCTACTACCAACTCTTCTTTTTTGTCTTCTACCTTCAACCTCTTGTCATCAGAATAATAATTCTTAGTAAAGTCTCCTGATATTTTTTCAGAATTACCCGAACGAATAGATTTGATATAATCTTTATCTTGAATCTTTGTTAAATTGTTTGTATCAGCACAATCTACAAAAGGAACATACTTGCAAAATTGGAAAGCACTAGCGGCTGGAATAAAAAAGATGGCTATCACTAGGAGACTTAATAGCACTAGGCTGATTTTGTTTGTTCCTCCCTCTTGTGATAACCTATTATTCTTCATTTTAATATTGACCTCCAGGCTGTCCACCAGCTCCACGCATTCCGTATAATACAAATGATATGAAAACAAATAATATCAATATCACCAACGGAAGATTATCCATAACGAATGTCATAATTCCAAACTCCGATGAAGCAGCTGTAAAGCTAACATTATCTGTTATAGCTTCATATGTGTTTGAGAATACAACTGCTAGAATTATTGAAACTGCAAGTATAATTAATCCAACGAAGAAGAATACCGGATGGGACTTGCCGGCTATTGCCATAATTAATCCGAACGCAAACAGCCCGACTAGCAAGAGCGGGAATAAAGGATTGAGCATACGAATTCCACCGCTGGTTTGTTCAAGAATTTTTGTTATATTTGCGTTGGCGTCGACAGGAGTAGAACTTGTAAGAGCGTCATTAAGATTATCTTTGATGTTTTCATCATAAGCGTTGTAAAGAATAACTGCAAAGATTGCTACACCGAATAAAACCACAAGCACGAAAAAGATTGAGATGAAATCTGTCTGAGCTTTCTTATTTTTTGCTATCGGCCTTAATCGTAGTTCCATCGAAGGTCCCCCTTTTGTTTAAAAATTCTTATTATCTCCCTGAAAGCGTAAACGAAAATCCACAAGAAGAATATTAGCAGGACAACAATCATAAGTAAGATTCCCATTTCCCCCATTCTTCCTAGTGAATTTGATTCGGATGCAATTATCCTTGCGGAGTTAACTGAAATAAGTCCAGCAAGAACTGCTAGAAATTGAAAGAACGACTTTAACATCCAGTAGTCATCCTTGAAGAAGAATGAAATCGTTAAAAAAATCATTGCTAATCCCATAAGTGCAAATATAATCATAGAGTTCGATAAAGAAACCTTTTGTCCGGTGTATGTTATTTCAAAGTCGTATACCCAAACGACATCAGAACCATCCTCATCACAATGGCCGTAAACCATATATCTCCCGAGAGGTTCTGTATCAGAAAAAATATAAGAATAGGTATCGCCATTCTTTATCATTATCGTTTCTGCGTCTAAAGCGAGGGTGGAATTAGGAAAAGTTATCTTAGAAATGTTTGTATAAGACGAGCCATAGCAAGACTGTACGAGAGTAATATCTGTTCCGGACTCGAAGGTTCCAAGACTCTGGGCTCCGAGAACACTACTTGCAAATGCTATTATGAATAACAGTAGGTACACCCCTTTTGCCATTGTTACTATTACGCAGTATATAACGTTTAAGTAATTTGTGGAAGTGGATGGGTGCACACCAGCCACCTACTTACCAAGATATTCATGATATGACAAAGAAAATTACTATTGTTCCTGCAACTGCGGTAATCCCGAAGGTCTCCGTTCCATCAAATAATCTCACCTCATCTGTATCAGAAGAAAACGAAACTATTACACCAGCAAAGGCGGAAGAAGAAGGATTACCTTGGATGAAAATTATAAATGTCTTGTTGATAGTAGGAGCAATCGGATTTGGGATAAAATATTATCTAGAGAACTATTAACTATATCACAACAATGCTTTTAAATTAAGTATGGAATAGATAATTATGGAAAAACGATATTGTGGACATTGTGAAGGATGGTATTTAACAGGAGTAGACCAATGCGATATTTCTATAAGATTTGAAGATTCAAAATTAGAAAATATTACTGGTGTAGAAATTCCACAACAAGTTAAGGAATATGGAATTCCCTCAGAGTTAAACAAAAAAAATGATTGTCCACATTATAGGGAGATATCTCTGTTACAAAAAGTAGCTCGTCGTATACATAGCAAAGTCCCATTAAATTTTGACAAATAGTTACCACTTCTAAATTAAAAACAAAAGACTTATATATAGACTAAAGGGGTTAAGACTATAATAATAATTCAAATTACTATGGAGAATCAACCTCACAATACAATCATGTACTCTGGTATGACACATCTTGCATAATGTCAAAAAATAACAAGGTTTATTAGTCACTTTTATTCTAAAGAATTTAAAAAAAACGTTTTTATTATCCAAGTACATACCCCGGCTACCCAGATTAAATTCAATCCGGATAACCCAAGTATGGAACTAAAAAGATAAACTTGTGTACCAAACATTACTGCCCAAAATAATAAAGTCCCGAAGGATTCCATCGAATCTGAAAGAGGTGATTGGCTGTTCCACTCTCTAGCATATTCTTTATCTTCTTTAGATAAGTTCTTTCCGGGCATCTTTATTTTAATTTTCATTAGGCTGTTGTTGTTTGTGTAGCTGTCGAACTAGTCAAAGAATCTATATTCAAAAAAGGCATGGCTCCTCCAGTAACTACTGGTAGAACTGCTCCAGATTTCCAAGCTTCTATTGCTGCAAGGTTTGCTTCAATCTTCATCAAATTAACTACGTCAGGATTATTCTTAATCGCCGCGTTTTTCAATGTTAAAGATGTTGCTTCCGCTTCCGCTCTAGCAATAATTTGCTTTGCTTCAATCTCAATCCTTTGCAAGTCAATTTCTGCTTTAAGCTTTAGCTGTTCACTAACAACCTTTTGCTCAATAGAATTATCGAACTCCTCACTAAATTGAAAGTCTACGATATTAAAATCGTCAACAGTAATATAGTATGGCGCAAGCTTTTCTGATAAAGCCTCCTTAATTCCATTACGAACTTCAGGTCTTTTTGTAACTAATTCCTCAGCAGTAAATCTTGCTTGAACTGCTTTCACTGCTTCTTGAATTGAAGGACTAATAATTCTTTCAACATAAGCTAAACCAATCTCTTGGTAAAGTACTGGAACTTCTCCAGGACTCAAATGAAAATTCAATGCAATTACTGTTTCTACATCCTGTAAATCTTTCGAGGCTGCGTTAGCGCTAGTCTCAATCTTTTGAGTTCTAACTTCTAATTTCTTTACGCTTTGCGCAATAGGAATTTTGAAATGCAAACCTTCTCCTACAGCATCAGGTGATGGCTTACCGAAGGTTAGCTCTACACCTCTGTAGCCGGCAGGAATTATATAAAAAGAACCAAGGATAAGTATAACGGCTATAAGAGTTGCTACTCCGATTCCTACTGCTTTCCCGACACTAATTTCTACATCATTCATGTTTGTTTAACCTCCTTACATTTGATATCAATATTATCCATTATTGAATTTAATGACGCGCCCTTCTCTACGAGGTCCGAAACATATTTGTCTTTAGTTTTTTTGTTTTGTCCAGCTGATAATTTATCTCGAGTTTCTTTATATCTATCAATTCCATCTTTGGCTTCTTCATAAGTTGTTCCGTCAGGGTCGTTTGCAAAAGAGCCAAATATTGTTAATGCTACTCCCATAACAAGTGCAAGAATCACAATAAAAAAAAGCAATGGGAAAATATTAGACATTGCAGCAAAACTTTCAGTTAAGGCTGTTGTAGAATTTGATGCTCCTTGTGTTTCTAGCACTTCTGATAGGCTCCCCATAATCATTGTTGCGACACAAATAATAACTCCTAGTGTTATTATCGCCGTCATTAAAGATGCAAGATTTAAACCTCCTTCAAATTCATCTACAACTGCATCGAGTTCCGGTTCAGGCTCAGGCTCCCTAACACTGAGCTTGTCCCGGACTCGTTCATAATGGATGATGGCTCTGTGCCGCTTCTTCCTTCTGAATATAATACCTAATCCAATAATAATAGCTAGGAGGATGATACCTCCAGCTATAATAATTAATGTTTCCATAGTTAAAGTTAATCTAACTCAACACGGAAACTCTTTGCTTCTTCAGAATAACTATCATTTTTGAAATAGTCTTCTTCTCTAAAGCCGAATTGACCTGCAACTAAATTACGAGGGAACACTGTAATTCCAGTATTGTATTCTCGAACTATATCGTTGTAAGATGTCCGTGCGATGTTCACTCTGTCTTCAGTAATCCTACATTCTTCCATGAACTTTTCGTAAAGTCCAGCGGATTTTAGATTAGGATACTGCTCAAACACAGCAAGCAACTTAGCGAAAGATGCGTCTAGATTTTTCATCTGCTTCTTCTGTTGTGGAACTGTTCCAGTGAAACCTTTGGTTCTAGCTTCGATAACTGCAGTCAAAGTTTCTTTTTCAAACTTCTTATGTGACTTAATCGAGGATGCTAAATTATAAAATAGGTCCGCTCTACGCTGGTATTCGGTCTTAATGTTTGACCACTGTGTCTTCAAATCCTGTCTGAAAGTTTTGCCCCAATTATATATTCCAATAATCCAAGACCCACTAACAATGACAAGGAAAGCCATCACAGCAACCATCACCAATATTACTTCTAATATCATTTTTTACCTCCTTTTGATTTAGTTTCAATTTCAGTTTTAGCTTTCACTTCAGCAGTAGTTCCGGAAGAAGCTATCAGCTTTGTTATAATGGCTGTCATTAATTCTCCGATATCATGTTCTCTGCCGCAATTACATTTCAATATATGTTTTCCCATTATTTTTCCTTCCACTTTTGTTTAGCTTTAATTTTATTTTGGTGGAGCTTCTTACTTATTAACCAATTAGAACCAAAGAATAATGTTATTGCTCCAATGATTCCATAGTACCAAGCGAAAACAATCCACGGTGAGCATTCTTCACTTAAAGTAAACACTCTAGGCATACCATATGAAAACCAAAGTATAGCTGCTGAAATAAACATAGCTGTGAACTTTTCCTCCCAAAAATCATCATGGTCGTCTCTGATTGAGAAGTAAATAGTTTCTGTTGCTATAACCCAAATCACAAAGAGTATAATTGATTCTGTTATCATACTACTTACTTACATACTGCAGTATATAAAGATTCCTATTCTTCAGTTCTAATGATTCTAAAGAACTCTGCTAAACCTAACCAAGACAAAGCAAGACCAACAACCAATGGAATTAAAAGTATGTTTCCTAAGACACCAGCCTCGGCTCTTAAAAAAACCCACTCATTTAAGATTAAGTCGACGCCCCACCAGGTCATAGCGACTCCGATAAGAAAGACTCCCATCACTCCTAAATATTTCCAAAAACCGTAGAACATATCTACAGTATCATTCGGTTTTCTCTGAGTCTCCATTTTCTTCCTCTTCAACAGGAATTCTTATAGAAGATTTGCATCTAGAACAAGTTGCGTAGAATTTACTTTTACCTTTGTACTCCCATTCGTTATTGCATTTCGGATTTTTACACTTCAATTTCATAATACTTACCTACATAGTCTTACTTTTAAAAGTTTCTGTTCATCTTACTCTTTGACTTACAGAAGGTTCTCTATATTTTTTATATAATACCCACCCAATTATTATGGCTATTAATATTATTGACAAAGCTATGACGATAGACCAAGTAGAATACTGTTGCTTTTCTAGAACCGGATTAGGAGTTGAGACAACTGGGGCAGTTACAACAGCAGAAGGAACAGGAATAATTTTCTTTACAGGTGCTGCTATGATTGTTATCTTTTTCAAAATGTCATGCTTGTGTTGAGTGGTGTCGTCGTGGTATCCAGAATCATTTACATATTCGTAATCAGCAAAAAACCCTAATGTAAATTTACCTACCCTATCAGATACTACAACTGGAATTTCTATAGTCCTCTTGGTATCTTTTTTGAAGTCTGCTATAACCTTGGTTTCTTTTATCCCTAAAACTGAATTGTAAATATAAACTTTAACCATAGGTTCGTTGACGCCAGTATTTTTCAAATCTATTTTATAAGTTACTTTTGAACCGGCTGTAATATTTGTAGGCCCAGTTATATTGGTGAAAATTATTCCAGGAGTATCCTTAACAGAAATGGGTTGATAATTTTGTAAAGTACTTTTCCCTTTTGCATAATTTTTATATAATCTATTCTCTGCGCAATCGTCTCCGTCTTCAGAAATAATTTTAGCATACACTCCGTAATTACCTTCTGGCAAACCAGCCCTTAATTCAAAATCAAAATCGAAAGAGTAAGTTCCATTGGCGAAAGTTTCAGTTCTTATTAAGTCATTATCATTTTCAACTAAGTCCACTTCAGTAGAATCTTTATTATAGAAAACGATTTCTATATCGTAAGTTTCCTTGGGAAGAGAACTACTAACGTTAAAATGAACTGATTGATTCTTATCAAGTTTCCAAACATAATCTCCCGAAATAGTTATTTTTGATATATTCAAATCTGTGTTGTCGCTACAAGAA
>Ga0208904_1000861_pt1 | contig 22498 bp, 41 predicted proteins | sample AntAceMetag02UKB_FD_184774 | JGI IMG/M metagenome (GOLD analysis project Ga0208904, IMG submission 184774) | Saline lake microbial communities from Ace Lake, Antarctica - Antarctic Ace Lake Metagenome 02UKB (SPAdes) (version 2) | ecosystem: Environmental > Aquatic > Non-marine Saline and...
AGCGGCATGGTCAGCGGCATGGTTAGCGGCATATTTAGCGGCAAGGTCAGCGGCAGATTCAGCGGCAAGGTCAGCGGCATATTCAGCGGCAAGGTCAGCGGCATATTCAGCGGCAAGGTCAGCGGCATGGTCAGCGACGTTTATGATTTCTGGTGATGTGAATAAAGAATATAAAATTAATCCGTTTAAGTTGATGGTAGATTTGTGGGCTAAAGGATTTTATTGTTGTGGAATCTATCGGAAAACATTAACGTTGGGGTACGTACTAAAGGAGAATCCAAAATGAAAGATGATTATTATGAACTTCTTAAAAATTCTATTATTGACTATGACTGGGTTATAGCAGATAATAGTTGTGAAAATCGTAAGGCTTCAGAGTTTAGTTTATGGACGTTTGATGACCCTAGTGTTGGTATTTTTAGTGTTCAGGTTAGTCCTTGGTTTAAAACTTATGACGAGCTTTATAGTTGGTTTGTCATGCTTAAAGTATTTTTGGAGGTAGAAAAATGAAGGATAGTTTGACTGATAAGGTTGAGGAGGCGTTTGACTTGTACATTGATGAGAACTTGGATTGGGTTAAAACTGAGTGGGGTCTATGGGAAGATAAGGATGTTGATATAGCTTGGATTCTGAAAGAGTTTGATAGTATGGAGTTGTCTGACTTGTATTATGAGCTTAAAGACCGTGTTAGTAAGAAGTATGAGGGGTTAATAAAATGAGTTTTGATGGTGCGCAGGACTGGTTGACCGATAAAGTTAATGAGATGGTGTTGGACGGTGAGGTTGTGTTGGTTGAGGATGTTACGTGTGGTTGGGTTTTTGACAATTTGGACGGGAACACTATAGAAGAGATTGTGGCTGAGTATAAGAGGCGAGAGAATGAGAAAGGAAATTAATGTAAACGAACTTAATACTTTGTTGGGTAGTGATAAGATCGTTGAGGTTTCTGTTTCAACGGCAACTAGTCATAGGATTATTCACAAAGTTGGTATTGGTGGTACGTTAACTATTATTTACGAAAGTGAAAATGGCGAATGAGGAAGGTGTGAGCGAGGATTTTATTCGGTCTTTTTTTATGTTAGATGATGACTGTCAGCCTTGTTTGTGTGGTCGTGAAACTACTCAAGAGATTGATATTAATAATGGTGTGAAGGTTTGGTTGTGTCCTTTGTGTGCGTTTATGATTTATAAAGTTTTTTCAGAAACAATTAAAAATGAAGGTTCGGGAGATTGATGAGGTTAGTTGGTATGTCGAAAGTGAGCGAACACAGTTTGTGGATGGGGATGTCGGTGAGTATCTTGTATGGTATAACAATGGTGTTTTCACGTGCGATTGCCGTGGCTACGTATGCCATCAGCATCGTGAGAAGAATTTTTGGTGCAAACACGTGAAAGCAGTTTTTAAGTTTATAAATAAGAGGTAATGGAATGAAAGAAGAAAGTATAAATAATTTATTTGAAAAATTAAAGGATGTAAGATTAGAGCAGAAGATTCTGAACGATAAGTATGAAAAAGTTTTTGACATTTTCAAAGAAGATAACAAGAAGTTAATAAATTATAAAAACGGTGTTAATTCAGTAATTTCTGAACATGAATCTACCTTACGGGAGTATATGTCTAAACTTTATTTATCGTCAGGTATCAAAAAAACTAAATGTGGTGTTGGTGTACGATTAATTAATAAAATTGAGTATTCTGATGACGATGCTTTAAATTGGGCTAAACAACATGATATGGCTTTAAATTTAGATAAAAGAGCATTTGAAAAGATTGCTAAGACTATTAATATAAGTTTTGTTAAAACTACCGAGGTTGTTCAACCTACTATACCAAAAATTGAGGTGTGAATAATGTGTAAATTATATTGCTGTATTGATGGAGATTGCTTAATGATTTATGGGGAAAATTTCATAAATTTAGCGGAGAGTGAAGCAGTTTTTATTGAATTAAACAAAGAAAATATTAAGGATATTAATAATTTGAGTTGATTAAAGATGGAAACAGTTGAAGGATTAATGAAGGATTTAGATGAGAGTCCAGCGAGGAACGGTAGTGAAATGTATAAGGTAGTTGTGAACGGCGTTAAGTATAGTGATTTCGGGCCTGTGCCTGATGACGTGCGTATGGCGTGGGATAAGGGCAAGCCTGTTAAGATCAGTTGGGAGTTTGATAAGAGTGGTAAGTATAGGAATATTAAGGGGATTAAGGGGATTGATCATGTTGAGTCTGTGGACGTTGTTAAACCTGATGTTGTTAAAAGTGTTGGTGTGAAGTCAGATAAGTTTGAGAGTACGCATGGTTTACTTGATAAGTGTTTGGATAGTGTTGGTGCGTTGATCGGGAAAGCTCCGACTTCTGATGGTGAGTATGCGTTGGTTGAGGCGATGTTTAAGTTTTTGTTGTGGCATGATAAGAAATGAATAAACGTGAGTTGGTGTTGCAACGGAAGAAAGTGTTGAAAACCTTTCACGTCCCAGGCATGCCTGTGTATTGTAAGCGGAAGGTGAACGCAGTGTTTATCTCCCCTTCTAATAGTAGTGAGCATGAGGCGATGAAAACTGAGGTGTGCAGGCGTTTACGGGCTTTGAAATGTGAGTTTATCACGGAGGCTGTTGAGAACTGTAGTGGTTTACGTAGGGATATTGTTTGTTTAGATACGGGAGAGATTTATGAGGTTGAGTGTGATCCTAAACGTGCTGCGAGGTTTAAGGGGTATGTGGTGAATGTAATATTGGTTGATCGTAAAAGTTTTGACATTAATATGAAGGTGGATTTGTGAAAGAGGATGTTTTGCGTGTTAAGCGTGCGGTTTACGAGGAGTGTTTGAAACGTGTTCGAGCGTGTGTGAACGGTTTAGAGTTGTTGTTGCGTTGTTATGCCCGACCTGAGTTTAAGGGTGTGTCTGTTGTGTTTGGCGAGGATGAGGTTACGGTAGTGATTAAGAATTGGGCTGTGGATGAGTTGCCTAAGCCTGAGAGTATGACTCGTGCTAGGCGTAAATTGTTTGAGTTGTTAGGGGTTAAGTTGATTGATCCTAACTGTGAGTATGATATGAATTTGATTAATAAATGGTGTGAAAAATGAGTAGGTGGAGTGTTTTCGGAAGGAAGGAAGAGGTTTTGGATATTGTAGACGTTTTGAGCGAATCTGAAGAGGAGTTTTTTGATTTGGCCATATTAGAGGCTGTTGGGTTGGGGTCTGGTTCTGGTAGATTGTTTTTTGATGGTGATGGTTGTGCGGTGTGTGAGGAATGAGAGTTTACCCTGTAGCTGAGTGGATGCGGAGGCGTGATTTCAACTTTGATTTAAAACGTGATATGGATGGTTATTTGCGTGATAAGAAAATGGATAATGGGGGATGTAGTTGTGCCTGTGGGGTTGTTGACGATAAGGTTATTGGCAATAAAGATATATACTCGGAGAAATGATGAAATGTTCTGTGTGTGGTAAAAAGGAAATTAAATGGATTACTACAGATTTAGGTAGTTATGATTATGGTTTTTGTTCAAAGGTGTGTATAGCAAATAATGCTATAAGACATTTTGAACTCAAAAAAAGGGATGTTATAGGTGAGAAACGATGAGCAGTATATCGAGTGAATGCGTGGGATGATAAGTGATTTTGTCGGTGCGTATGATGATTTGGGGATACATTTTTCACATAAATTAGTGGAAAAATTAGAAAATAGAAAAATGGAGAAATGATGAATGAGGATATGGATAAAGTATCTGACCAAAAAGAATCATATGGTAGAATTATTATCTTTATAATTATTTGGTTGAGTTTGTGTACTGTTATAGGTTTTTATATTATAGATTTGTTTGTAGAAGATAAAGGTAATATTACTAATTCCTCTTATAATATATCTATGAATTCCTCTTATAATATATCTATGCTTTGGGCGAATGCAACAGACCAAGGAAGTTTTATTTTTGCTATGGGTCAAGACCCTAAAGATTTAGAACCGTCACATAGTATGGATAATGGGGATGATTTGAGTGAAGATTTTATAGATTATCCAATAGTCAAATAAAGGGAGGGTTAAGGTGGTGTGTTGGTTGAAAAATGTGGGAAGATACATTGTAGCTGCATTTATAATAATCCTAGTTCTGCCTTGTTTATACCTTGTTTTAGCTGTTTTCGACCTGTTTGGGATAAAAAAGTAACTACTTACTTTTTCCTATTGATATATAAAGTATATTACTTAAATAATAGTTTATGTCTGATGCTTTTCTGCAATCAAGTGAGCATACAAGTTTTGGTTCTTACATTATTAACCTGAAAGGGGAAAGCGAGTTTTATGTCGAAGGATATATCGCGACTTACGATAAAGATAAAGTAAACGACGTAATCACTAGGAAGGGTATGGAGAGCATATACGACACTGCTACCGAGGTTAAAGCTGATTTGGAGCATGAGGCTTTTGTTCCTGACGATAAAGGTTATGGTGTGTTTGGCAGCCGTAGCGGTTTGATTCCTGTTGGTAAAGTTGAAGAGAAACGTTTAGACAATATTGGAGTTTGGGTTAAAGCAAAATTGAACCCTCACCTTAAAGGTTTTGAAGCACTGTGGAAAAGTGTTAAAGACGGGTTTGTAGACTCGTTTAGTATAGCGTTTAGTGAGCCTCAGTCTGGAGACTTTATGATCCGCGACGATGGTGCTAGACTGTTGAATCATGTTAATCTATTGAATTTCGCGTTGACTGGTAACCCAGTGAACACGAACGCTGCTATAACTAATGTTATCGCTAAAAGTATGAATTTTAAAGAGGACAAAATGTCTAAAGAAGAAGAGGAAGTTAAAACAATAGAGCCTGAAGTGAAAGCTGAAGAACCTGTTGTTGAAGTTCCAGTGGAGGAAACACCTTCGGCAGAGTTAAAAGCTATTAACGACAGACTGGAAGCTATTGAAGACCGTCTAGCAACAGCTCCTGTCGAGAAAAAGTCTGAGCCGAAAGTGGATTATAAGGCGGTTTTAGAGAAACTTGAAAAAATCGAGAAAACGTTGGCTGCCCCAGTTTTGAAAGGGGAGATTAACAATGAAATAAAAAAAGAAAAGGAGGTAATGGATTTTACACGTCTGTTATAAAAATAAAATGTCAAGAATGAATGTTAGAGGGATTTACGACCAGTGTTTCGGACCTATACCAGATGGTACAGTGTATAAGGACCCTGCTGGTTTTAGTGGTAGGACAGTTGATCTTAGGCCACAGCTTAAAAGTTATCATTGGGCTAATTTGAAAGCGTTAGCTACTACGTCTGGCGGTATTGGTACTGCAGGACAAGCGCTAGTACCTATCTTTGTTGACCCGTCAATAGTCGACCAAGAAAGGCGTGAGACTCCGATGCGAGAGATTATACCTCGTGTGTCGAATATGGGTATTACAGCGGATTGGAATGAGAGAACAGCTAAAGGAGATGCTAGCTCTAAACTAGAAGATGCGCCTTTGGCTGACAACGACGATACGTATGACAGGTACACGTTACCGATTAGATACTACTACAGCATTGGTAGGGTAACAGGCCCGCTTCAGGCGGCTATGCCAGCAGGTACTTTTGAAGATTATACAACTACACAGTTTCCGAACGCTAAGTCGTTGGAGACAGCAGCTCGTACAGCTGACCTTGCGGTTAGGGAAGAGATTGACATTATTTCTGGTAACCCTGGCGGAACATTTACTGCTGGTGGTGCGACTACCACAGATACGTGTTATGACGCTAACTCGGCTTTGGCTTCTGCTCAGTCTGGTATTAAAGATCAGATAAGCGATGAGAACCAAGATGATCAAGCTGGTGCTGCTATTACATTGGATGATGTGAACGATTTGATTAACCTTTGTTGGGAAGATGGTGGACGACCTTCAGTGTTACTTACAGATGGTAGGACGGTCACGGATTTGAAGGCTTTGATGAGTCAGCAGCTTAGGATTGCTCCGAGTACTTCGGTTGCGTGGGGTTTCCAAACTGTAGCTTTTGAAGGGCCGCGTGGAACATTGCCTATGATTCAGTCGCAGGTAGTTAGGACGACTGCTGGCGCTGGTTCTGGTACAATTTTTGCGAGTAAATCTATTCTTGCGCTTGATATGGCACATATTGAAAACAGGATTTTACAGGATTACACGTATGAGCCGTTGGCTAAAACGAACGACAGCGACAAGTTTATGGTGAAATATTATGGGGCTGTTTGTGTGAAGGGAGTTAATACATCTGATGCGACGAGCTTCCACGGTAGCATAATTGACATAGCTTAGGAGGGTCGAAGATGACTGATAGGACAGCGAATAGAATTGAATGCTCTCCGAGTATGGGGATGAAAGAGGTTATCTTACGCACTGGTACGACTATTACTGGTGCGACGGATACTTTGACTATGACATTAGCCGACTATGGTATGGAGGAGGTTTGTAGTGTGTACGGTAACGTTCACACTACCGACTATAGTGTTATGGTGGAAGCGGACGGTACGACAGCGGTAGCAGATGGTGTTCTTACTATTTTGACTGAGACAAGTAATGATAATAAACGGCGTGTTTGGGTGGTGGTTGGAAAATGACCGATTATACTAGTGCGAGATACGATTCTTACCCTGGCTGCGAGATTAAAGAAATTTATTTGGAGACTGGTACGACTATTACTGGAGCTACGGGTACGATGACTTTAAATTTGGCAGACTATGGTTTGAAACGTATACTGAGCATTTACGGGTGTAGACATAGTACGGATGCTAGTGTTATCGTCGGGGAAGCGGTTACTTCCGCGGTTTCAGGCGGTGTGTTAACTATTACTTCTGTGACTAGCAACGACAACGAACGGCGTACAGCTATTGTGAGGGCGTTATAATGACTGATAGAACAGAGAGTCGGGTTGAGGTTTCACCTAACTGTGGGATTAAAAAAATTGTTGTGGAAACTGGCGTGGTTGTTGAAGCGGGTACGGATACTGTAACTGTTACATTAAGCGATTTTGGTTGTGACCGAGTACTTGCGGTTCATGGCGTTTATCAGAGTACAGTTGATAGTATCATGTTGCAGGAGGACGACCCTACGACGGCGGTTGCTAGTGGTGTGTTGACGATTACAACAGTTGATGTTGGCGGAAACGATAGTACAGATAATAAACGACGTGTTTACACGATATGGGCGGAGAGTGGGGATTAAAAACCCCCCCTTTATTTTTTTTATGAGGTAAAAGATGGCGGTTATTTTTTCAGGTTCATTAAATGAGATGCTAGGTTCAACTGGACTTAGTATCGAGTATGCTAAAGATGATACGATCGGGGGTGCGCATGTGTTTGCTCAACCGTTTGCTGAGACTCCAGCAGTTTTCGTGTGTCCTAGCAGTGATGCTTTGTGTTATGCTAAAAGTTCTGCGACTACAGGTTTTACTCCTACGGATTGTACGGCTTCTAGTCAGGGATCTGGTACGACTTGTGATTGGGTTGCGATTGGTAAGGGTACTAGGCAGAGTATGGTTAGGTTGTGGAACGCTTTTGACATAGGTGCTGGGGCTGTTACTAAGGATAGTGCAGTAGCGTATGATGGTCAGAGGTACACGGAGAATCCTGCGGTGATTTGCAGTGCTTTATCGGATATAGGGTTATTTACGTCAACCGACTCGGCTACAGGCTTTAAGCCAGAGGATTGTACGGGCGACGGCGGATCGGGTACGACAGGAGCTTACTTTTCAGTGGGAACTGGGACGGGAGGCACTGTGCAGAAGGCTGCGACAGCTGATAGGGCTAAAGATGCGATGGGTATTGAATTGGGTACGTTTACCATTGACGGTGCGGTTACTTTTAGTAAACCGTTTTTGGAAGTTCCTAAAATTATTTGTGGTATGACTAGCGACGATATTTGTTTTGCTAGTTCTAGTGCTACTACAGGTTTTACGCCAGAGGATGCTACTCTTGGTGGTGCGGCTGGCGGTACAACGGGTGTGTATTTGGCTATTGGTGCGAGGCGGCTATGATGGTTACGTTAAAAAATGGTACTAACAAGTGCATTAGGTGTTGTACTCGTTTGAACGGGCGTTGGTTCGATGGTGTGCTGCCTGGTCAGAGTGTGGAGTGTGATGAGCCTCATAAGGTTAGGGCTTTAATTAAACATGGTTGCAGTGAGGTTAAAACGGTTAAGGATGTGGTTAAAGAATATAAGCCTAAGAAGCGTAAGCGGAAGAAGGAGGTTGTATGATGGCTAAAAAATTAAAGAAAAAATTTGTTTTTGATGAGAGTAAAGCTATTTTAGCTGAGAAGGGTAAAACAGTTTATTCTAATATTAAACCTAAAGTTAGGAAGGTGCGATAATGGGTATGAACATATCTACAGGGGACTTGATTCAGCAGCAACATCGTGGTAACTGGAAAGCGGTTACACTTGCGGATGAGGTGGCTGTTGGAGCTGGTGGAGACATGTACACGGTGGGAGAAGATGTTAGTTTGTACACTCACATGAGTTTTGAGGTTATTACAACTGCTGCATGTGTTGTTTATTACCAGACAAGTAGCGATAACATTAACTGGCATGAGCCTTTGATAGTGCCTAGTGGAACTGACGATGTTACTGATGTGGTTGAAAGTGCTGATGTGGATACTGAGAAGCGAAACATAAAAGTGACGAGACGATGTAGGTATATACGAGCTTGGGTTCATGCAACGGGTGCTTCAACTGTTACGGTAGTTTTATTTGCTCAAATGTAGAAGATGGACATTAAAATAAAAGGTTTAATAGCCTTTTTTTGTTTGGTTTCGTTGACTGTTTCGGTGTCGGCTGTTAGCACTCACGTTAACTGGTATGAGGTTCTTAGTGGTTACACTGGTTATGTTAACCAGAGTGGTAATCTTAGGATGGACACTACTTATACGTGGGGTTTGAACGTTAGCGGTAATAACGTTACGGCGGTGTCGGTTAACGGTGTTGCTTTATCGAATACCAGCGATTTAAGTACTGGTACTGCGGATTGGCGTGTTGATCTTATGACTCCTAGTGTAGCTGCTTTTGAAGATAATTGCACGTATACTTCGTTTACGTTTACGATTACGAACTATAACGAGAGTGGTGACGTGTTTACTAATACGACAGTTCAGAATAATGTTACGGTTTTGCCGTGTATTGAAACTAGTACTGTTACTGCGGATATGACTGTGACTGATATGAACGATACGAGTGTTGATCTAACTGATAGTTTAGATAGTGACACGTTGTTGTGGTTGAAGGGTTTGTATGGTAACGCGACTAACCAGACTTGTCAGTATGGTTGTAGTAACACGGAGTTGTGTGTTGTTCCTAAGTTTGTGATTGGGGGTTTGTATGAGACAGAGTATTGTCAACTGTACATTAACAGGAGTAGTGGTGAGAGCGGTGATGTTGTTTTGTCTTCGGATGATAGTTTGGGTTTGACTGCTCCGACTAATATTCCTGCGGCAGTCGGTTTAACGTTGACTATTTTGGTTGCGGTTGGGGTTGTTTCGAGAATTAAGAGGCGTGGTAGTAAGAAAGAGGCATAGTTTTTACCAAGTGAGGTAATGAAATGTTACGTAAGTGGATCGGATTTTTGGCTGTGTTAGTTTTAGCTTTATCTGTGTCGGGTTTTAGTGAGGTTGATAATCTTAAAATTAACACGACAGGTAATGTGACGGGTTCATACTTTTTTGGTAATGGGACTTATTTAACGGATGGTATTGTTGCTACTGCTAGTGTTGTTACTAGTAATATAACTGCTTTGCAAGATAATGACACTGTTTTGTATGCGAACGCTAGTGGTCAGAGTACTCATTTAACTACGTTGTTTACGAATGCTAGCGGGCAGAGTACGCATATATCTAGTTTGTGGACTAATGCTACTGCTCAATCTGCGTGGATAACGAGTTTGTGGGGTAACGCTACTGACCAAGATGGGTTAGTGTACGCTAACACGAATGGTGTGGTAGACCTTTGGAGTAACGCGAGCGGGCAAGCTAGTCACGTGACTGTTTTGTATGGTAACGCGAGTGACCAGGATGCTCGGATTATTAGTTTGGAAGATATTAAGACTGGGTTGAGTTTCAGCGATTACGCTTGGATTAACGGTAGTAACGATATAGTTGAGAGTAATGTGAGTGTTAGTAGCGGTGACGTTAACGTTACTGGTAATTTGTTGAGTCAGGGTTTGGCTATGTTTGGGGCTATTAACATGGGTAGTAATAACATTGATTCAGTTGATAATATCACTACTAATAACTTGTTTGTTGGGGAAACTTTTAACGCTAGTGGTAATTTTAGTGTGGGCGGCGACGGCGACTATGTTGGTTTGACGTTAGTGGGTAGTAGTCATGTTTGGAATACTAGCGGGGGTAAACTTGTTTTTGATAGTGCCGCGGATGTGATTGACGTTGGCGCGGATATTAATTCTAGCAAGGATATTAATACGACGGGGGTGATCTGTGATAGTACTGGTTGTATAGTTGCTGCTGGTTCTATTGCTGGGCCTAGTTTGTATTTGGATGCGGTTACAAATAATTGGACTACTAACGCTACTGGAAGCAAAGATATAATTGCTAATAATAGTTTTTATGCTGTTACAGATTTTTGTATTATAGGCGGTGATTGTTTAAGCACGGTTACTAGTGGTTTATGGGAGGCTAATGATGGTAGTGGTATAAGTCCTATTAATGATTTACAAGTTAATATCACAGGGGGTGTTATTGTTTCTGATACTGGTTTGTCTTTTAAAGTGAGTGAAGATTTAGATGATTATCTACAGTTTTTAACAGAAAGTGATGTACCTACTATCCGTGGGGTTGGTTCATCCAATGATGGTGTATATATTAAATCAGATGATGATGATGATTCTTTTGTTTATATTAGATTAAGTGGTGGAAGTGATGGTGCGACTGGTATTGAATTTGAGACATCAGACGGTGCAGGTGCTAATATATATCGTTATAACAGGACACATAGCTTATATAGTGATGAATTACATATACGGAATGCTGCCGAAATAATGATAAAACCATCAAATGATCCTACTGATTATATCTATTTTGACACTGTATCCAATATTGCTCGTATATCCCCCCTTGATAATAACAGTTATACTATAGGTTATCCTGGTAAACTGTTTGCTACAGCTTATATTAAATCTACTGTTACTTCTGATCTTTGGTTGCAAGGCGGGGATGAGATGATGGTTAGAGAAATTGAACGAAGTGACGGTTTGTATACTCAGTTTATTAATAAGAGTTTGTTGAGTGTTTGCCCGCCTATTAGGGTTGTTGACGAGTTTACAAGTGAGTTGGAGAGTCAATGTTGGGAGCGTATTGCCGATATTAACTGGAATAAAACTAAACGTGTGATTAGAACTTATGATGGTGATTTCATTGATAGTGAGGGTAATAGTTTAAGGGATACTGTAACGAATAATAAAAAGTTGGTTGAGTTGCTTTTGGATAAGGGGGTGTTAAAGCAGAGTGACGTTGACGGTAAAGGTTTTAAGGCGGGTAATAAGAGTAGATTAGATGTTGGTATTCCCGTTAAAGAGTATTTTGTGTTGCAGAATAATTCTAGTTTGGGGGTGGATGGATGAGATGCAAACTCACATTTTTACTCCTAATATTTTTGTCTGGTTTTGTGTGTGCTGACTGGATTACTCCTGTTAACTATAGTTACATTTACGGTGGGAGTTCTAGTGATGCTACTAAAACTATTGACGGTGCTTTAGGTACTGGTTGGGTTGAAGATTATAGAGAACCTAGTATTGATAAGAATATCCAGTATGATTTAGGTAAAACCTATAATGTTAGTAACTTTAAATTATATGCTCATAACGACGACGACGAGACTAATCCTTGTCGTATAACTAATTTTAGGGTTTGTGAAATTGGTGGTGTAACTTTCCAGGATGCTGATTGTGGGGTTAATCTTATACAAGATTGGAGTATTCCTATAACAGACGATTTTGGGTGGCAGTCTCCCAGTAGGTCTGGATATTATGAAACGGGCAGGTTTGTTCACATCTATGGTATGCATAATCGTGCTGGTTTTTATTGTCTTTATAATAGTGCTATAAATAATTTTAATGAGGTTGAGGTTGAAGTGTTTCAACTTAACGGTTATTCGTGTACCGATGACGTTAATTGTAGTAGTAACATTTGTGATAATAGTATATGTGTGGATGTGACGACTACCACTACTTCTACGACGACTACAATTACTACGACCTCTACGACTACTACTTTATTGTATGCTCCGATTGCGGTTTCGGTTTGGGTTAATGAGACGAGTGTTGTGAATGGTACAATAATTTTGGCTAATATAACTGTTGCTAATACTACAAACGTGTTGGATACGGTTTGGTTGGTGTATAACGATTTTGTGGTGAATGTGTCTGCGGCTGTGAATGGTAGTAATTTGGTGAGTTTTAACACGGGTGATGCTTTGTATCAGGTTGGTCAAAGTATTGGGAATTATAGTGTTTCTGGTGTTGTGAATGATAGTAGTGGTTTATCTGCTCAAACTTATACTGATGGTGAAGACCTTGTTTATCTTAACATTTTCCCTTTGATTGATTTCGTTAATTATACTCCAGTAGACGGGTATACTAAAGGTGAAGGTACGGGTACGGATACTAATGTTACTATTGTGTCTAATGGGGATAATATTGAAAACGCAACCTTATCCTTGTATGAAGGTGATAATTACATTACCGATTATTTCTTTGATTATGGTGGTGTAGGTTTGAATGAATTGGTTAATCACACAACTATTTATTCTTCTTCTCAATCATATTATAATTGGATTGTGTGGGCGTGTTTAAGCGATGATACTTGTGCTTACAGTTCTAATACCAGTTTTTTTATCACGGATATTGTTCCTTTTAACAGGGACTTTTTCGCTCCTGAACCTAACGAGGTAATAAATGGAGATACTAATTTCACTTGTCATGTTGGTAATGCGAGTAAAGAGATTAGGAATATGACTTTGTTTATTTGGAATGGTGAAGGTTTGTATAATAAAACCGTTGATATATTCGCTCCAGGTATAGGAGTTCCTTGGTGGATACCTCCTGAACCTCCTTATTTTAGATATGATGAAGATGATACATGGGGTTTTAATCATACTTTCAGTTATAATTACAGTTTGCCCGCTGACACTTACCAGTGGCGTTGTGATAGTTGTAATTATTTAGATAAGTGTACGGATGAAACTGAAACTATATTATTTAATAATACATTAATTGTGATTCCACCTGCTACTACAACTACTAGTATAATGCCTAACATTAGGTTTAACACTGGTTTCAGGATATTGGGTGGGCGGTTAAGAATATGAGAATAAATATAAGGCAAGGAATGCAAGCAGTAGTCTTATTGCTTGTGTTTATGGGAACAGTAAATGCTGTGACGGATACGATAACAGCAAGTGGGAGCACGCTTATAATTGATGATAGTCTTTATGTAGCTGGTAGTGTTAACGCTAGCGGTGACGTGAACGGGTCGGGTGTGGTTTGTGACGGGGCTGGTAATTGTTTGGATAGTGTTAGTGGAAGTACGGCAGCTGATGTTGTGACTAATATCACTGCTTTGCAAGATAACGTTACTGAACTGTGGAGTAACGCTACTGATCAGGATGCGTTGATTTTTACTGCTAACACGGAACTTACTAATCTTTGGAGTAACGCTAGTGGCCAGAGTACACATATTAGTAGTTTATACAGTAATGATACTGACCAAGACGCGTTGATATTCGCTAACACTGGGAGTATCACTTCTCTTTGGAGTAACGCTACTGACCAGGACGCACTGATATTCTCTAACGCTGAGGGTATAACCGACCTTTGGACTAACGCTACTGAACAGGATGGGGTATTAACTTTGTTGTGGGTGAACGCTAGTGGGCAAACAAATAGGTTCACAGCTATTGATACTCATGTTACTAACTTGTGGAGTAACGCTACTGACCAAGATGTTTTGATATTCGCTAACACGGGTGGGGTTACTGATTTGTGGACTAATGCTACTGGGCAGGAAACTCATTTAACAACTTTGAGAAGTAATGATACTCAGCAGGAAAGTCAGTTAACTGCTTTAAGAGTTAATAGTACGAGTCAGTCTAGTGAAATATTTAGTTTAAACAGTAATAGTTCGAATCAAGATGATAGAATAATTTTGTTGGAGGCGGTTAAGGACGTTTCGACAATGGCTAACATAACGGATTGGCCTGACTGTGATGCAGCAGACTTTTTAAGAAGTGACGCGGGTGATCCTGCGTGTGCTACTCCAACAGATACAACATATACTGCAGGTAATGGTTTGACCCTTGCTAGTACAGTGTTTAGTGCGGGAACATCTACTATGGCTAATATCACTGATTTGCCTACTTGTGGTGCTGGTGATTTCAGTACTGTTGACGGTAGTGCTTTTACTTGTGCGACTCCAACTGACACTACTTATACGGCTGGTAATGGTTTGACTTTAGTGGGAACAGTATTTGATGTTGGAAGTATTGATAAAGTTAATATCACGGATGTTGGAGCGCTTAGTTTTGACTGGATTGATAGTGAGGTTGCGGATGATATAACTTTGGCTTCTGGGGCTAACAAGGATGGTAGTGTCACTGATGGTTGGTTGGAGGTTTGTGATGGTGGCACGGGTTGTGCTGCGAATCTTGCTGACGGCGATTTGGCGGTTGAGGGTAGTATTAATATGACGGCGGATGGTAGTATTGTTTGGACGGGTACGGAGGGTTTGTACCGTAATGCTTCGGCGGTTTGGTTGTTTTTCCCATGAAATACATGTTTTGTGTAGGGTTGGTATGTTTTTTTTGTTTGGGTAGTGTGAACGCGTACACTATTAATAACACTGGTGGAGATAGCACTTTTGACACTGGTACTCATGCGAATACAACTGTTAAAATAAGTACGGGGGTATTACAGGCTAATTGGTTAGTCGATAATTTTACAACTTATCTATCCTTTGATGAACCATCGGGTACATTTGTAATTGACCAAACAACATTAAATAATGGAACTATAGTCAATAGTCCAAATGCTATCTTAGCAGTTGGAAGATATGGAAACGGAATACTTTGCAACGGAGATACTGGACACGCAACATTTCCAACAACTGATTTTGTAGATGACCAATTCGGAACATTGAGTGCATGGGTTAAATTTAACAAGGCAGTTGACGGTATCGTTGTTGGAGCCTTTGATACGACTTCAGTAGATCAAACAATTGGTATCGGTGGAAGACCTGATGGAGAACCCGCAGAAATAAGATTTCAATCCAGAGATGTTGCGTATGACTTCATTAGAGACACAACATTCCAATATAGTAATGATGTATGGTACCATCTACTTATGAAACAAAACGGAGTTAATCCAGAATTATATATTAATGGGGTAAATCAAAGCTATGCAAATGTATTAGCCGCAAATAACAAGGCGGCATGGTTTGGAGATACTGCAACCTTAAATCTTGCAAGTATTTGTAGGGCGGTAGACACTTCACCTGGAAGCAATCTTAACGGCACAGTCGATGAGGTTATGGTTTTTAATCATCCATTATCTGACATCCAAATCAATCAAACAAGAGATAATCTCCATTTTGTTTATTCTAATTGGACAAGTGCGGATGTTGATGCAGGAGCTGGTAATATTTGCAATAATTTTAGTGTAAATTTCACAGATAATGAAGGTACATTGGATGTGTGGAAGAATGAAAGTGGAGTTATGACTTTGATACAAAGTCAGATATCTTCATTGACTGATTATGCATTAGGTGGTAGTGAGCAGTTTTGCGGTATTCGATTGAGTTTCAACAGTAGTAATCAGAGTTTGACTCCAGAGGTTAGCAGTCAGGGGGGGATTAAAGTTAATGTTGCTGTGGCTGCTGCTGGTAACGATTGTGACCTTACAACGGGTAGTGAATGGGTGTATGCGGAAGGTGATGAGTGCGTAATTGACACAGCATATACTAGGACAGTCGGCGATATTCACGTTCGCGGTGGTAGCACAATCTTTTTAGATGGAGTGGATTTGTATATGCCGTCTGGTAGTAAATTGATACTTGAAGATGGTGGTAAGTTCGTAGTGCGTAATGGCATAAAGATTTGTGGGGGAACAGGGTGCGGTGCGTAATATTTTTTATACTAGTTTGTTTGACGGGTTCTGTGGAGGCTTTAACTGTTGGAGTCGGTTTAGATTTCACCCGCGAAAACACTGTTTACAGTTTTAACGCTAGTTACACAACTGATAACATAACTTTCACAGGCGGCGGCATGCAGTTCGGAGCGTATACTTTAGCTGTTAACCCTGAAGCTAACACATTAGATGTGGAGATAGTAACATTGTCCACGAATACTGTTAATTTAACTGAAACACCGTCTGGGGATACATTAACTATTGAGCATAATATATCTGGGTGGACTCCAACGTATGTTGTATACTCTTTTATTGACGGGGTAGAGAATGAGAGTACCTTCGCTGACAGTAACGGTTTTTTTAATATAACGTTTGTAGACTACGGCGGCGTTGCTTCCATATACTTTAATTCAATAACTTTAGCTAGTTCTGGTGTTAACATTGCTATGGGAGTGTTTGTGGGCGGTAACAGTTTGCAACGTGATATGAATTTTTCAACCGTTGTCGTAGATACTGTTAAAGTTAATTTTTCAGGTTACGGAGACTTTGATTGTTGGGCTGAAACAAACGGTTTATACAAGTACAGTGGATTTGACGGCGGGGACTGCCTGCTTCGTAAAGTAACTTCGGATACGGTGTGGTTCGAGCAGGTAGTGGCGGTAGACGGTAGTATACTGGTAATTAATCACACGGGTAACTTGACTTATCACCCGTTTTTTTATAATAGCACAGGTCAAGGAAATATCACTTTGACATTGGATAATTTGAGTAATGCATGTAACTACGGTATCTTAGGGGATGCTAGCAATAGTTTAACCGTGTTTTATTTCCCGTTTAATAGTAGCGTGGATTATGATAAATGTAATGTAACCTTTGTGGGGAACGGTAGCGTCTACGCTGGTGCGTGGGTTATTGTAGGAGAAGATAAAAATTTGAGTTATTTGGCGGTAGCGGGGATAGTGGGCGTTTTAACGTTTGTGTACCTTGTGAAAGCAGTTAAATGGGATACAGAAAGTTGAGGGATAAAAGATGAGTTTGGAGAATATGGTGTCTAACGCTATTGCAGCGTTTTTCGGCGGGTTAGTAAATTTTGAGAAGAGTGTAGGTACTAAAGGGATTATAGCTATTCTGTTTACTGTAGCTGGAGCAGGTTCGGTTCTAGCAGGTTTACCCGTACCTGACTGGTTTGTAGAAGCGATTAAGATGGTGATAGCCTTGTACTTTGGCGGTAGTCTTGCACTGACTGGAGTTAAGAAATAGAAGATGGTTAACGGCGACTTGAAAAACTTGACGGATAGGGAGCTTATTTTATTGACGGCACAGGAGGTTCAACATATTAAAGTGGATCAGACTGAGATTCGGGAAGAGTTCAAGTCTACTAATACCACTTTTTACGATATTGTTAGTAATTGTAAGAGTGTTCACCGACAGGAGATGTTGGTTTTAGAGAATAAAGTTAACAATATCGAAAAGTTTAGGGATAAAGTTGGTGGTGCGTTGATTGTGATTAGTTTGCTTGTGACTACTGCTTGGGGTAAAATTTTGAGGTTGATATAATGAGTAATTACAGTATAGTACGGGATATGGACGCTGACGAAGTGTTTGTTTCACCGTCTACCGCGGATAACACAGGTAACAGTATCCAGTTAACAGTCACTACCAGCGGGGCTGTCACTGTTTTGCCACAGTACAGTGTTGACAGTGGAGATAATTGGACTGACGACGGCGATGGAAGCTACAGTTTAGATACTGAAACGGATGTGCGGACGATTACTAACCCTGGTATTTTGCGGGTTACTGTTACTGAAACTGATAGTGTTGGTTCGGGTATAACGATTATTATTAATAGTAGTACGACAGCTGAGCAGGTTGTTACGACCGCGGACGTGTATAGGGCTACTGGTTTGAGCAGTGCGGTAGTGAGTGTAGCAGATGTGAAAGCTCATATTCTTCGGGGTATTAGTGAGGGTAGGTTGATTACTGGTATACCGTTGGGTACTGAGCAGGCTACAGAGTATTATTGGGGTAACAATAAGGTTAGCATGTTTTTGAGTAAGAACAAGATTATATCTTTGGATGCGTTGGAGATTGGCGGTGACACGATTACAACAAGTTACGTTGATGTGGTTCAGAACACTGGCCAAATTATTTTGAAGACGACCGCTGAGGCGAGTAAATTCACTTTGCCAGGTAATGAGATTCCGAGTACTGGCGCGCGTAATATTACTGCGACATTTACTTGGGGGTACTATAATATCCCGTACTGGTATATGAGGTTGGTAGAGATTTTAGCTAGTCTAGCAACTTTAACCGAACAAATGGGGGCTACCTCAGACGACGTAACTTCGTATAGTATCGGAGATGTGTCAGCTTCGAAAGGTGAACCTTTCACAAACATCCGTGCGACCATGTTCGAGTTACAGAGGGAGAAGAAGGAAATTATTGAAAGGTATGTGCGTAAGAGGGTGGCAGTGTATTAGATCTCACACAATGGAAACAATGAATAAGACCGTAAGGGTAAGTAATGATGCCTTGTGGAGAGAGTGGACCGTAGGCTGCTCTAAAATTTGTCCTACGGAAACTTTAGAGGTGTTAATATGAGTTTTGATTTTGCTGGTTCGGTTAAAAGCGATTTTGAAGATTTTATGTTAGCGGATTTGGGTGAGACGGTGAGCTATAGTGGTTATAGTAGTACGCCAACTTTTAGTACTGCGAGTGCAAGTGAAGTTGACGGGTATCTTCTTAGTATTGGTTCGCCTACTGCAACTGATGTTTCGGTTATTATTGCTACTTTTACTCAGAAAGATATTCAAATGTTTGATTTGGGTAATTTATCCGTCGACGACCATAAAGTTTTTATTCCGTCGTCTACTGTGCCTGGTGAACGTGACAGGTTTACCCGCGGCGATAATGAAATATATGAGGTGATTAGTGTTTTGCACGAGCATGCTATAGGGGGTACTGTCGGTTTTTATACTTGTCATTGTCGGAGGCGGAGAACGTGATGCATTTTAGTTTGGATACGAAAGAGTTGGATCGTTTTGTTAGGCGGAGTAAACGGTATAGTCGGCGTAGTATCCACGCGGGTATGGGGTTTATTGTTGAGAATAAGATTGTGTCTTTTATTAACATGTTAGGTTTGGTTGTGAGTGGTAGGTTTAAAAACAGTGTTAACCACGGTGACGTTGACGATAGTAGGGTGATTATAGAGGATGGTACAAAGTATGGTAAATATTTGGAGTTTGGTACAAGGGCTCATATGATTAGGCCTAAGAATAAGAAGAGTTTACATTGGAAAGATGGCGGTGACAGGTTTAGTAAGGGTCATATGGTGTCTGGGATTCAAGAGTATGCCCCGTTTCGTAAAGGGTTGATTGCTAGTATTCCAGAGTTGGAAAAGTATGTGTTGGAGAGGTTGAGATTATGAGTACACCGAGTGAGACGAAGTTCGTAGCGTTTTTGAGGAAACTACAAGGTGGCAGTTTGGATAGTGAGCCACTTAGTTATATCGCTAAAATTTATGATGATAGTCCGCGTAAGGATTTGAACGCTGACAGCCAGTTTCCGAGGGTGCAGGTTAAAGAATTAGGTGGTAACAGTAAACTCGGCGGTTTTAATGACACTACTAAAATATATAATATAACCTTGGATTTGACTGTGTACGTGGACATGGATACGCCTTTTGATTATACGGACGCGAAGATCGCAGCGTTTTGGACTGCTGGACGTAATATGAGTCCAGAGGAAGCTGCTGGCGCGATTGTTTACCATATTGCGAAGGAGGTGTGTGAGAATCATAGTACGTTGGCGAGCGATAACAGTTACAAGTTTGTTTTAATGGGGAATAGTAGTTTTGTGGATAAAGGGATTGATAACACGTATTTTAATAATCTTAATGTTTACAAAGCTGGTATGACCTTCGATTTTAAGTTGAGGTATTGAGGATGTTAAGTTGTAATGTGAGTGTGAATGATTTGAGTGATTGGGTTTTCCCAAAATATGAGGTGAGTGATAATGACTTTGGACGGAACATTAGTAGCTAGTGGTGTTAACACTATAGTGGCTATGGGTTTGGAGGAGACCGCATTTGGTACGGCTGCGGCGGCTGAGATGTGGACGGGTATGGTAGATGAGTTTGTTGTGGCTCGTGAAGATAATGTGTATTTGCATAGGGGTATGACGAATAACAGGAATTTGAAAGCTCACGCAACTATTGGTAGTCGGTATCCTGTTAGTATCAGGGGGAAAATAGATAGTGGCGTGCCGTTTGCTCAAATAGGCGGGTACATTAGTGGTGCAAGTGATCCTACAGTTAGTATTTTTAGGGGTGCTAGTCACCCGACTCCAACTAAAAGTTATTTGCCGTCTTGGACTGTTAAGCGTACGTTCGACGATGATAGCGTTAACCTTAACGTGTTAGGCACTACATTTAGTAGTGGTACTTTTAGTTGTGACCTTGATGGGCCTTGGACATACGATTTGCAGGGTGTGGGTAAGGCTACGGCTACGGTTGCTGCGACTGGTGTGGCGATTCCGAGTAACTTGTTGGGGAGTTGGAATACGACTTTGAACATTGATGAGAACGCGGTCGATTTCACTACGGCAGACGATGACATACTTGGTTTGAAGAATATTAGTTTTACTGTTGCGAATAATAATTTGGTTCGTAACGAGTTCGGTGCGTCTGCTCCAGTGGCTATTCGTCAGCCTAAAGGCGGGCCTGCGGATATAACTTTGAATTTGACAAGAGGTTATATCGACGATGATTTGTGGGCGGCGATAGCTGACGGTGGTACTAACAGTTTTGAGTTGGTTATAAGTGATGGTGCGACTGTTTTGACGCACGAGTTTGATGATTGTCGTAGTACGAATTTTGAGATTAGTACGAACTTGGATGATGAGAGTTTGGAGACTGTGTCGTTGGTGGTTCGTGACTGGAATTGTGTCGTGACAGACACGGTAACATATGTCTCCTACGATTAAAAAAAAATGAATATTTCAACAAATATCGGGGAAGTGTCCGTGAGGAAGTTGAACGCAGTGGAAGGCCGTGAGATTGATATTCACATGGCTTTGTTGAATAAAAGCGATTTGAAGTTGGATGTTAAAAGTAAAGAAATTAATTTGCTTTATTTTAAACGTTTATGTATAGCTACAGGACTTAAAATATCTGATTTTGAAAAATTAGACGATAAAAGTTTGGGTTTAATCGAAGAGGAATACCATAAACTTAATAATCTTGGGGGGGTTGAGGAAAAAGATTTTTAGAAGCGGTCAGATATAACAGGCCTCCTAAACACTTTGAGAATATAAGGTTTTTATGGGATGTTTGGCTGATTGAACGTTTTAATCTAGGTTGGTCGGATTTGAACGGTTGTCTTTCACTTAAAGATTATACGAAAATGTGCATGATGAAAAGTTTGGAGAAGCGGGTTTTACCGTCTGTTAGTCAGAGTGGTAATGTTCGGAGGACAGTATTATGACGGATGGTAGTGTTAGTGTAAAGGCTAGTTTGGATGATAAGAATTATGTTGCTGGCATGGATGCTTTGATTCGTAAAGTTGATAAAGCTGAGCTTAAGTTAAAGGAGTTTAATGTTGAGGGTAAACGTGGTGAGGGTATTTTAAATAGTCTTGGCATGTTGGCTGGTGGTTTGGGTGGTGCTTTAGTTACTGCTATGACTGCTGGTGTTGCTGCTTCTCCTCAGTTTAAAGCTTTTTTGGGCGAGTTGAGTGTGCCTTTTTTTGAGTTGACAGAATTTTTAGGTAATAAGTTTGAACCGTTGTTTGACCGTATTGTGCCTTTGGTTGAGGAGTTCGCTGATACTGTTATTAATAGTGATTTTGTTAATGATAGTTTAGACGATTTTATAGGTAATATACAGACTGTTTTGGATATTTTAGTGGGTATTTCAAAAGCGTGGAAAGAACTACCTGAACCTTTAAAAGATACTGTTGTTGGTGGTGTTAAACTTGGTGTTTCTTACCCATTGGGTACAGGTCAAGGTCAGGAACTTTTAGACCAGGCTGGTAGTGGTACTGGCCTTTTTGGCGGTGGTGATATAATGGGTGAAATTGGTTTGAAAGCGAGTGGTAATACTGATGCTCGTCTTAGTAGATTGCAGAAGTTAAGTAGTGAAGTTACTCAAGATATTTTTAGTTTTAATATTCAAGAATTGAAACGGGATATTAAAGAGGTTAGTCATATTTGGGTGAGTTTATTTGCACAAGATGCTAAAAGGGCGGGGTTATATTAGAAGATGGTTAATGCAGTGAATACGGATTGGAAGCTTACGAGTTTGGATAACTTAAACTATGAAAGTACAGGCGGTACAACGTTGTGGACGGCTGACGCAGACGAGCCTCCAGATAACTTGAACCAGCAG
>Ga0208904_1000862_pt1 | contig 22463 bp, 38 predicted proteins | sample AntAceMetag02UKB_FD_184774 | JGI IMG/M metagenome (GOLD analysis project Ga0208904, IMG submission 184774) | Saline lake microbial communities from Ace Lake, Antarctica - Antarctic Ace Lake Metagenome 02UKB (SPAdes) (version 2) | ecosystem: Environmental > Aquatic > Non-marine Saline and...
CCTTTGGTCTATATTATCTGTCCTGTAAGGAATATAATTATCCCATTTTATTGTTGCTTTCATAGTATCTTCTTTAGTTTCTTAATGCTTCTTTTCTGTAATATTAAATATTCTATAAGGCTGTATAAACCTAATAGACCAAAACAACTTATTACAATATAAAAAATTATTATTTCCTTCATGTTATCTCTTTACTTTCAAATAATTATCTACCAAATCGTTAGATATTGGTAGTTTTTGGTATTTGCACTTTACTTTCAAATAATTATCTACCAAATCGTTAGATATTGGTAGTTTTTGGTATTTGCACTTTACTTTCAAACTGCTTTGTTATCATTATTGAACATAGCAACACCACTTTTAATACCTTGACCATTCATTATCATAGATGGAGCAGAACCACCTTCTTTAATAAAACTTAACCATCCTTCGTATGTTGTATCTCTTGTTACTGAATCATCATTCTCTTCCATCCATTTAGCTAAATCTTTTGGTTTCAAAAATACTGGAGATACTGGTCCACCCTCACTTACATCTTGCCAAACCTGATAACCATCTGATTTTTCCCAGTCATATCCTATTGGTGGTTCTACTTTTGGAGATACTTTTCCATCACCATAACATATAGGACATTGTTTCTTTTTTAGATTCTTACCGCTACCTTTACATAAAGGACATTCAATCTCATCTAATAAATATCCTTTCCACGTTGTATGTCCTTCTCTTTCAAATAAATCAAAATCAATATGTACTCTTTTTATTTCTCTTCCCATTTTATTCCTCCTTGACCATCTTCTTTACTTTTTAACTGTAATATAAAATAAGCCATGCCATAATAGTTTCTATTGGATGTCTTAACATATATTTTGTTTCTTCTTTCATTGTATTTCCTCTATTCTTTTTAGTGTAATACCTTTTAATCCTTTAGGTGGTTCTACATTAAAACCTATTAAAGCAGAAGGAAATCTTGATCCACTTCCTTCCATACCTTCATAAGCTATTCTCTTATTTGGAACAAATATCCAAGTAGCATTAGGTAATATTGTTTCTTGCCAAAGTTTAGTTTCCATATTATCACATCTGTAGATAGCAACACCTTTTTCTACCTCTTTAAAAAAATGTTTAAACATCTCTAATGATTTACTAAAAGGTGGATTTATCCAAGACATATCTTCTAATTCGTGATAATTTAGAAAGTTTACACAATACATAGGACATTTACTATTCTTTTGTGTTGCACAACAATCTATTCTGAAACTATATTGTTTATTAAGTTGATCCCATAACTTTTGAGGAGTTTCCCAATTATCTCTCCCTTCATTGTTTCCTGATCCATCATTTGCTTTCATATTAACCTCTTTATCTTTTTAGAGTAATATTTTATTAATAATTATCTTCCTCATAACAAAACCTATCCTTGAATAAAGGTTTTGATTTATTCCAATTCCAAACTGAATATTGTTTTTTAATACTTGTTTTAAGTTCTTTTTCAATTTGGTCATGTTTTCTATCAATTGAACTAATTATATTATTTAATTCTTTATCTTTCTCTTGAAACTTATTATATAATTCTTGTAAACCATTAAAACTTTCTATAAATTCATTCTTAACTTTCAATAATATATCCTCATCAGAAAGATTATTAAATTCATTATAAGAACCTTTAATTTTATAAGGCGTTCCAGAGTATTCTATACTAATTATCCTTCCAATAGTCTTCTCTTTCCTTGAATATTCAGTATATTCAAAAACAATCAAATCTCCTACATTAAACTTTAAATCATCAAGAAAATTCTTCTTTCTAACTTCTGCTTTTATTTTTGTCTTTGAAAGTTCATCTTCTGAGATACCATTACAAAACTTAACATCTAATTCATAAGTTATATTCCCTTCTACTTCTTTATATCCAACTATCTTCTTATTAATTATTGATAAATCTCTTTCTATAATCCAAACATCTGTTCCCATTTTGAATTTAGGCACGTTATCCTTTTTCTTTTCTAATTTCATTTTTTCTTTCATTGTAACCTCTTTACCTTTTATGTGCTTCATCACTAATTTCATTAAGTGATTTTATAAAACTTTTATACCATTCATCTTTTAGTTTTGATTTTGTATGAACATTACCTTTACTATTAAAAAACTTTTTTGCATTGTTAAATTCTTTCACCCATAAATCCCACGTATTAATCATTTTTATCATCTCCATTCTCTTTAACTTTCTTAGCTTCACATTTAAGACATTCTGCTACAATAACTAATGGTAAAATAGTAATTCTATGATTAGTCATTTGCTCACATTTCTCACAATATCTTAATTCCATTTTATTCTCCTTTAAGTGTACTCATTAACTTTTATCAGCACACTCTTGCGAGGGTTTCCTCCAGAAGGACAAGAATACACAAGAACTTTCGTTCGGATTGTATTTACCCTTTCGCAGTGTACTCATTAACATCTAAAAGCAATATCGCCCACCGCAACCATACTTGTTTGCCTCCTCTGGCTTTACATACAGACTTTAACTGTATTGACTTACGATAGTTTGGTTGTTTTACTTGCTTTGGTTCCGAAGGCTCACATCGTCAAGTGGTGTTTAGCGTATCCATAATCAATTTCAAAATTTGCTGATATTATATCACCACATTTTTTACATCTTATTTCATCCTCTATTTTGTTATTTTTTTCATTACAAACAGGTAGGTCTTTATACTTCTTGTTCCATTCTTCTTTTGTCTTTTCATTAAGACCGACCATCATTTCAATATGACAAAGTTTCAATTTAATAGTATCTAAATCTCCAAGTAAATCAGTATATTGTTTCATCCATAATAACTTATCTAATCTCTTGTGAAAAGTATTTCCAAATGCTTCATCTATTTGTTCTGTTGTATAGTTTATTATTTTCATTTGTCTCCGACCTCCTTATAGCCCCCATTGGAATTGAACCAACTAATGAGATATATGTTATCTTCATTAACAACCATGAGGGGCTACCTCTTTAGTTTCATATTAATGCCATGATTAAAAATGTTGTAATTATACATCCTGATAAATTACCTAAAATAAATATCCAAGCTAATTTATTTTTTTGCCATACAATTTTTATTGTTTGTTTTAAACTATTCATTCTTATCTCGTCTTCTCTGAACTATGTAATTAGTTAATTTAACTGTTGTTATAATTCCTATTATTGACCCTATTAAAACTACTAATGCTTGTATCATTGGTGTTGTTGTTATTATCATCTTTTATCTACCCCCTTTTCTAATTATTCTTTCTATACTTTAACCACTTTTTAAAACTCTTATAACAATCACCACAACAGTCTTCTAATTCAAAATTAAATTTATATTGTTCATTAAGTTGATCCCATAACTTTTGAGGAGTTTCCCAAGTATCTCTCCATTCATTATTTCCTGATCCATCGTTTGCTTTCATATTAACCTCTTTACCTTTTATCTGATTCATATTGACAAAAAGGACATAAAGTATCTTCATCACAATACTTATTATGATATTCCAATTCCTTTTCAGTCATTTCCATATTATTTTCCTTTAAGTGTACTCATTAACATCTAAAAGGTCTTAACAACCCCCTCTACCTCTGCCTGTGTTAGGTCCTGCTCCACCTGGTCCAGTTCCATCTCTGTTACGATTCATTATTTGTTTCATTTTATTCCTCCATAGTCTTCTTTATTCTCCAAGTATTAACTGGAGAAGTTATCTACTAATTCAATTAGTGCTACTTTCAATTTTTCTGCTTGAATATCCTCTGTTGAATATTCATTAAATAACTCGTCAATCTTTTCTATTAATTCTGTAGTTTCTTTATTCATTTTATTTCCTCTTTTGATAGTTCTCTTTGTCATTAATCTGTATAGTCTTGTGCTATATCTATCGCTTTTGAAATCATTACAGCAATAGCAGTTGAATGATTTTCTATTGAAATTACTTCTATATCATCCTTTATATTTTCAATATATTTTACTGCTTTTTCCCTTGCTTGTTTTTTAGTTACCATCTATCATTCACCTTTCTCACCTTATGCGAACTTTTTGTATAATTTGATCTGATTTAGCAGAATTACATTCTGCACATAATGTTTGAAGGTTATTTTTATTAGTTTTACCTTTTTTTGCCATTGGAATAATATGGTCTATGTGTAATGTACTTGTTTTTGAAGTTCTACCACAATAAACACACTTAAAATTATCCCTATTTAATATAAATAATCTTAACTTTGGTGAAATAATCCCGGCATTCTTTCTTCTTAACTGTACTTGGTTTTCTGTTTTAAATCCCATCCTTTCTTTAATACTATAATCAGAATATCCCTTTAATATTAAATCAACAATAAAACCTTTTCTAAAACTCTTAAATGATATATTCTCATTTAATTTTAAGTTATGTAGTGTTCTTTTAATCATTCTTTGTATGCATCTTGCTGCACATTTTTTGTTTTTATAATTAGATAAGATTGGAAATTCATTCAATCCTTCTTTATTTAAACCAATGGGTATTTGTATCTTCCTTGCATTTTTACCAGAGATTATAATTTCATTTTTTTTAATTAAAAATGATTGAGTATCTAAACTTAAAATTTCACCCAAGTTTAATCCTGATTTAAAAGATAATATTAAAATAACTTTTACATGTTTTGATTTGATACTATTATATATCTTATCAAATAATTCTTGTGTTATTGCATTATTTAGTTCCATTTTTATTTTAACCTTTATTCATACTAAAAAGGGGCGTTTTTATCTATCATATTTTATAGGGCAAATTGTGCTTTTCTAAGCCCCCCCCTTTTTTTCCTTTCCTTTTTATCAGTTCCACGCTTACCTACATTCTTTGCTCGTTTCATACCTTCCTTAGTTCTTTCACTAATCATGTTTCTTTCAAACTCTGCAAAAGCAGCTAACATCTGCATTTGTAACTTACCAGAAGATGTACTTGTATCTATATTCTGTGTTACTGCTATAAACTCAACACCTTTTTTCTTAAATTCATCAAACAGACTTAATAAATGGCTAAGTGATCTACCAACTCTATCTAATTTAGTACATATTATGGTATTAAACCTATATAATCTCATATCAGTAAGCATTTGATTAAAACCTTCCCTAGATGTAGTTGTACCAGAAATAACATCTGTATATACTTTAAATACATCAATTCCATTTCTTTTACAGTGTTCTTGGCATAAGTACTCTTGCTTCTCTGCGTGTTGTTCTTCTGTACTTACCCTACAATATATTGCTGCTTTCATAAAATTAAAAATTCCTCTTGATTTTATCCCAAATATAATCATTATTATTATGTTCTTCTAATTCTATAGTTATTTTAATCTTTTTTCCACAGCTACATGTTATTATTTTTTCCATTTTACCTTATCTTTTCTTTCGTACTATCTTGCTTATGCGAATTTAATTTATTAATTCCTTTCCACATTAATTCTATTAATTTCCATAAACCCAAAAAACTATATATTATTACTATTATCTTTGAAATCATCTTCCTTTCACCTTTGTGTACTTCTGCGAACTTTGATGTTTCCATTGATACATCTCTACTGTTGGTGTGAATACTTTTTCATTATAGAAATGTGTCATTGTATGTGCTTCTTCATCAGGAAATCCTAACTCTCTTAATCGTTTGTAATAATGCATTGGATTAAAATCCCTACAGAACTCTTCTTCATTGATCGCTTGTTGATTCATTGTAGTTCATCCTCAATGTTCTTCATAAATACTTTGATTGCTTTATGATTATCATCTATGATCTTCTGTAATGATTTAATATCTTCTTGTAGCTTTCCAATCTCAACTAATTTCCTACTCATTGTTTTAAGTTGATATTCAACAAAGGTTTTATTTACCATTAAATCCATTCTCCTTTATTATACTTTAATGTTACAAGACCACAAGTCATCATCTTTGTTTCTGTTTCAATATGCATGTTTCTTTCTAGACATAATCTTTTTAGTTCACTACATGGTGTCATAGCAGATATAATCATTTTAGTACACCACTAGATTTACTTCTTCCCAAAAATATTTTTGTCTTACTTCTTCTACTCCTTCTTGTTCATCCATTGATAGTTTTTCTTCTTCCATTTTTTGCACCTCTTTTTATTTGTTCTTTTTTAATAAAATCTAATACTGGTTGTTGATCTTTTCTTGGTGTTGCAAACCATGATGACCAACTCATTTAACTAACCTCAATAAATATCTTTGCCAGTTCTCACCTTCTTTCTTTTTACCTTTTAATACTTCAAAATCCTTATCTTCAAAACTTAAATTCAATGTTTTCATTTTGTTTCCTCCTTGTGTACTTAATTACTATATATATTGATTAATTAGTAAGTATATAAACCTTTCGGTGTTAGTGTGGATATTTGTATATTATTCATTGTGGTAGTGACAGATTATATGTATTTCTATATATATTTTTTAAGTAGGACTTAAAGGTAGAGGGTGCAATGAAGAACCTATAAACCCAAGCATAGTTACCATAGCTATATCCTATTTCTTAAAAATAAGAATAAGGCTTTCGCCTTACTCAATTGGTATTACAGTGTACCTTGTATTTAGACCATCTCCTGTTTTGGAAACACTAATACGTTTTAATGTAGGTTTCTTATCTAAGATCCCTTTAATTGCACCTATTACACTACCTGGAACTCTGTATTCAACTTCATTTACTATTGTTACTTTATATTTGAAAGGTTCTCCTTTCGCATCTGTTCCTTCCCTATCTTCTAACTGCATTAATTCAATGTTTACTTCTGGTAGTTCAGATATGTTCATGGTGTGTTGTGGTACGTATGCTTGTGCTACTTCTTTTATGGTTGCCATATTTTTTTCCTCTTTCACTGTTCCGTTGCTTTCTTGTATGTTTGCTTTGGATTTGTGAGTATATTGAGATTCTTTTAAATCTCTTAAAGCTTGGATTGTATCTTTATCAAAGTGTCCTGATTCCATTTCTTCTTTGGTTAATACATCATAAGGTTTTTCTTCTGGCATCATCTTGATTCTCTCTCTAGTGCTGCTGCAATCCTTCTTAATGATTTTGCTATATCTTCTAATGTATCTTCTTTATTCATTCTATTTCACCTCTTTTATTTTTCCTAACTAACCATACAAAAACGAATGGTGTAGCTATAATTATTGGCAAACATATTATTGCTTTAATTGTTTGTGGATTCATTTTTTTACCTTTGTAGCCCAACTATGAAAATTAAGTGATTGATTATTACACTTAGCATATATCTTTGAACGTCTTGATAGTGTTTTATAGTATTTGTTGCAACGTTTACATAACCTAATATAATATTTGAACTGTTGATTGGTATTTTCTCTACATTTATATGTCATCTTCTGCTTCCTTTGTTTTTATATCCCTCATTTCAAATATATCTTCTAATGTGCAGTTTTCTGCATTATCTTTGTATTTGTTTAGTTTTTGTTTAAGTTTCATTGTATGTCCTTTAATGTGTGTAATATAGGGATTAGGGTTGGTTTAATGGCTTTTTCTTGTGAAAAGGTATCATAGGTAGGCTCAGGAATATTGAATGCTTTTTTAAGGCTAAACGAACCGTTAAAATGCTTTGTAAGGCATTTTAAACATACCTTATGATTGTAATATTTAGTATGATATTCACCATAACATCCTTTTACTTCGCATAGGTTTTTGTTTTTCTTTTTCATTCTAGTTTAATTAAATAACCATTTTTTGTTTTATCAGTTAAATCTCCAAATTTAATCATATTTTCAATAGATTTATCTATATCTTGTGTTTTATAACCAATAGATTCAAGTCTAGATACAACATATTGTGTTTCAAGTGATTTCATATCACCAAAAATTGATTGTATATCTTCTTTGATACTTTTCTTTTCCATTTTTATCTCTTCTATTTCTTCTTCTATGGGTTTAATTATTTCATTGATTAAACCTTGTTGCATTAAGCAATACCTAATAAGATTAACTGCAAGTTCAGCATCTTGTTTAGTTGTTATTTCTGATAACCTTAATTTACATGCAGCCATTGTAATTCTGATAATACCTTTAGCTTGTCTTGGTGTCATTATATCACTATGTTTTTTTCTAAGGTCAATAAATGCTTTGGCTATTACTATTTGAGATTCTTTTGAAAGTGTTGGTTTAAGTGTTCGAGAATATCCTATATATTTTCTAAATAATTCTTTGTCTATTGAACCTTTTGATTCTTCATTATGTTCTTCAAGTATTTTCATAATTAACTTTTCATCTTTTTCTGCATCTACATTATCTTTTATTACAAATATTAAATCAAATCTGTCTTTAATTGTTTGTGCCAAATCAACTTGATTTCTCATTTCAATTTCATTTGTGAACTTACTTTTAATTGGATTCATTGAAGCTATAAGAGTTGTATCTGTTTGGAATTTTGTATGTTTATTCCATTTATCAATAGCTGCAAATTGATCTTCCATAGCATTGTGTAATGAATCTTTACTAGCATCACTCATTTTATCTAATTCATCTAAGAATACTACATGGTGATTAGCTAATGCTAATGCCCCCTTACTAACTGTTGGTTGTTGTAAAAACTCATCATTGATAACACTTCCAATCAAACCAACACCAGTAGCTGAATTACCAGATACCCATCTTGAACGTGGATATATATCATGACCAAATTGCATTAATTGTGATTTACCAACTGAAGGATCACCTACAAATAAAACGTGAATATCATCCCTATTACCTTTTGTTATTTTAGTTGGGTCTCCACCAGATACAATACCTATTAACATACCTAACTTCTCAAAGTCTAATCCAAATATATGTGGTGCAATATTTTGAGCCAATTCATTTAATAAATTCTTTTTTTCTGATACTTCTTTGATTTGTTCTAATTCTTTCTGTGTAATCTTATCTTCTTTCCAACCATCCATATTGATTGAATTAACATTAAAGAAATATTCTTGAGTTGTTTGTTTGCTACCTTTCTTTTCTTGTGGCTTTTCTTCTAATACACCAATCAATTCAATCTTATTAGAGGATTCAAACATAGGTTGTATATTATATTTAGTTAAATGGTTTCTGAGAATAACATTTAATTTTCTTGCTTCACTCCTACCATCAAGTTCTTCTGAAAGTTCTTCTACTTTCATTCTCTGTAAATCATCCAAACTGTTAGACACAACTGTAAGTTTACCTTTGAAACCACATTTACATCCTTTTGGTTCTTTTAATTTATTATCCTTTTGTATAACATTATAACTTGAACAACAATTTGGACATTGAACTAAAGACATCGTTATTTGAGGTTTAACATCTGAAAGAGAAGATACTGTACCTCTAATTTTGATTAATTGATTTAAATGTTTAGATCTTAACTCTCCTATCTTTAATAATTGTGTGTTAGCTAATTTAATTATTTCAAATGGTAGTTGTTTATCATAAACTTCTCTAATTGCAATTTTTATTATTTCAAAACACTCATGTGGTTTTTCAATAAGGTATTCTGCACTGTCATAATATAATTCATTCAATTTTTGAAAATTTATGATAATTTTACCATTTTTTGAAGATTTTACTTCATTTTCAATGAAATCCTTGAAATTTTCGATAAAATTAGTAGTTTTTGTTTCTATTTCTTGGAGTATCTTTTCTTCTGCTTTATTTCTCTTTAAATAGTCAATTCTTTCTTTAAATATTGAAAGGACTTGTTTTTTACCTTCTTCTGTTGTTTGGTACTCTTTTTTCTCTGGATTAATTAATTCAATAAGTTTTTGCTCTAATAAACCTTCTTTTCCTTTCTCACCTTTGATATAATTACTAATTCCAGATGTACTGCTCCTATCTATGCCTTTTTGTATATTTGTAATATTAGACGGTAAAAAAGAAAATAATAATATACTATCCCTAATTGTTATCTTTTCTATAGTTTCTATAGTTTCTATAATATCTAATGTTTCTATATCTTCTATAGTCAAGTATAGAAAGTATAGAACTATAGAAACATTATCTATATGATTTTCATTCCAATTTGGAAACGAACCTTTAAGAGCCTCTATCCCTTGTTTTGATTTTGAGTTTTTGAATAATTCCCATTTCACTAATGAGTGATTACGCTTTTCTATAACTTTTTTAGTAATTTTTGAAGGTTTTACTATAGAAATATTTTCAATATCTTTAGCAATATTATCCCATTGATCATAAAATTCTTCATTATAAATTAAAAACTGGCATAATATTTTTATCTGATTATTATCTAAATCATCTTTAAACTCAAATTTATCAGAATGTTTCCTATCATTACCATCAAGTATAAGGAAATAATGTTTTTTATCTTCTTCATTAAACATTAATCTTATATAAGCATTTTTCCCTTCTGGTCTATCACTTAATTGTTTTTCATATATTATTTGTTCTTTCATTATTCCTCTTTTTTAAATTACTAATTAATTGTTGTTCATCATATATTTTCTCACCTTTAAGATTAGATGGCATATAATTATAAGCCATACCATTACCAAATTGGTTATCCCACAATAATATTATTGGTTGGTCTTCTTTACTTCTTTTAGCCCTAAAACAAGCTTGTTCTATTCTTTCAAGTACAGGTACATAATCTAACCATTTTCTTGCTTTAGATTGACTCTTACAAAGATTAGTGTAATAATTTAGTTCATCTTCAAATATTATCCCTCTCTTTGGAAATGGATAACCATATACAATTATATTATTCACAGAACCACCATTATCATCTAAAAAATTAAATCCTTCAACACGACCATTAATGTTAATAATAGCTACACTATTTTTTGTTTTATTAAATAAATTGGTGCATTCATCGAAATCTTCTTTTTTTGTTTCCCAACCATCATCTTTAATACAAAAATTTATAATTGATTTGTCTAATACTTTTAATTGTGCTTCTAACAAGATTGAATCTTCTTTTTTTTGTATATATATTATTGTTCTTCCATCTAAATTTTTGATTATATCTCGCATCACTTTTTTATTATTATTATATGTTGCAATTCTATTTTTACTTGTAAAATTACCATTAGGATATAATACAACATTATCTTTGATATCATAAGAAACAATATGATTACAGGATTGAGTATTTAAATCATTGATACCAGTTTGATAGTTATAATATTCTTCGTCAGTTATTGTTCCTGAGTTAAGTATTACTTTTTGCCAGTCACTAAATACATTTTTTAAATATTTTGAGGTATCTTGACAATTAATAAAGAACCTAATTTTATCTTTAGATTTAATTGAATACTGGAAATAGTTGCCATAATCTTTATCATTATATTTATCTAACCACATATCTATAAATCTTAAAAATTTAAAGAAATATGGTTCATCTTCCTTTTCATAATCTTCACCATCTGCTTTTTTAGAATAGCCATCTTTTTTTAGTATCTTTAATAAATCAATCATTTCATCAAAATTACCAAACTTATTATAATCTGTTATAAAATCTAAATATGTATATCTTTTAGTATCATTTTGTTTATTAGTTTCATAGAGATATTTTAATAACTTTTCAAAATTACTAATTATATCTTCAAGTTTACTTAATAATCTTATATCTTTAATTATAGGATCACATGATATATCTTTTTTTAATTCCCTAACAAACTTATCAAATACAATGTACTTTGATAAGAACTGTTTTGTTCTCTGTGGTACAAGATGTGCTTCATCAATGATTAAACAACCTTTATCTTTTCTTTTCTTATATTCACCTTGATTAATTACTAATTCTACCATCCTCTTATTAAGGAAAGCAAAATAATCTCCAATCAATATATTTCTTGATTTCATACCTAATCTGTTTGGTGAGTATAAACAATTATCATAACCATATTTTTGATAGAATTTATTTGGTGTTGTTGGTAATTTAATTAGATTTAATAATTCATTACACTTATTATGATATGATTTATTTGATTCTAATTCTCGTCTATATTCACAATCATCACTACATTTAGATGTATCAAATTTAATATTTTCTTTCTTTAATAAACACATATCATTCTTAGCAAACCATATCATATATTTATTTTTAAATCCTTTTAATTTATTTAATTCTTCACCCCATACTTCTTTTAATGGTGCAGTTGGATTCGCTATTAAGAAGAAATTATAATTATTATAGTTATCTTTTATTGCTTTAGATGTAGCTAATGTTTTACCAATACCCATCCCCGCAGGATTTAATAATATATCCTTATCATTATTTGAAAGGAACTCTGTAGTCCTATTATAAAATTCATCTTGACCTTTCCTCCATTGAATATTATCTTCCATCCTAATCAACCTCCATTCTGATAATCCTTGATCTAGAAATAATATGTTTATTATCAATTTCAACTTCAATATCAGTAAGGTTTGTTAGAACTCCATCCTTCTTAGAAATATGCCCAGGACCATCTTCAAATATAACTATTATTTTTTTTCCAATTCTTGTATCTTTCCTTTCTTCCATAGATTTTACAACTCCATCACACCCATTGTGTGATATATTATTTTAGATTAGCACCTATATAAACTTTTAGGAGGATTCAAACTATATAATAAAGTATACATACAACATCTAGTATCCAGAAACCATACCAACACTACATACGTCAATCATTGTAGCACCTGTATCAATAGTCCTTCCACATTTAGAACAAATATAATACCTTTGAAACTGTGTAGGTATAAACTTATTACCACACTTACACTTCACTTTAAAATTTACCATCATATCTATTCTCAATTTTATACCTATTTAAATGTTATGTAATAGAAATCATCCTTGCATTCATGGTTATAATAATAAAAAATAAAAAAAATAGATTAGGTTTATTGCCTAATCTTTCTGACCAACAACAGTATCATTATTCCGATTAATAATACTACAATTAAACTTACCCATCCAACTAAACTGTATGTGTCATTGTTTAACTGTGCAGTGGAATTATATGCTAAACTTGGTAATCTACATCTATATGTTATATTAGCTGTTCCTGCATATCCTACTCCTGTAACACTCATTGCTATTGTATTTAGTGCAACAGTATAGTTAGCAGTTCCAAGAATTACACTCCCTGCCCCTGTATTATTTCTAATTGAAGTAACCGAAATCGCTTCATCAATAATACATCCATCAACGGTGGTGGTTGTTGCGTTTGGTAATGCGATAGATACACCTGTATAACTTGTTGCTGTTATTTCATCAACGGTTTGCGTTGTAACGTTTGCGTTAATTAGAAAAATAACAACTAGAAGTATAGCTAGTGTACCAATACCTAATGCGATCATACCAAACTGTTCTAAAACCTGTCCTTTCTTATTTGTATTTCTCATTTGGATTTCATATTTAAAATAAAAGTGTGGGATTTGCACCCACATGGTTTAGACTTATTGTCTTATCATTCTTACTAAGCCAAGAACTAATACTCCAATAGCTACAATTATTACTAATCCAACCCATGTTACAATACTATAAGTATCGGTTGTTAGTTGTGCTACTGCTGCGGATGCGTTACTTGATGCAACTACATCTGTGTTTGCTGCTACTTTAGCTAGTAACAAGAATACTACTGCTAATGTAATTACTAATGTTGCTACTCCGATTGCAAGTGCTCCTAGATAACCCCTCTTATGAATTAACACAAGAAGTCTGGTCGAAGACACCCTTTTTATTCATTCCTTTCATATTAACCTCTCCTTGGGTAGTATAATAATCTTTGATCATTATACATATTTATTTTACTCATCGAAGATATCCTAAGATACTTCTAATATATTGTATATTTCATAGTATTTAAGCAGGTGGTAACACCCTATTTATTTAGAATTAAGTTTAATTTTTCTTTACTTTGTTTTAATTTTTTATTTAATTCAATATCACTAAATCTATAAGTTTTATAACCCATTTTATTATAATAAATATCTTTTCTTTTGTCTCTCAGTTTATTCTTTGGCATTGAATGCCAATAAACACCATCCACTTCTATTATTATTTTTCTCTTTGGTGAATGAAAATCAGGTACACCAAAATTACCTAATCCTTTCCCATGTATAAAATCATTTGGTAACAAACTTTTCATAAGTTTTTCAGGTTTAGAAACAAACCCCCTCTGTGTTTGTTTTTCTATTGCCTTAATTCCACCTTGAACACATCCAACTAAACACGCCTTTCTTTGTTTTTCTTTATACCATATAGGTCTTTCTTTTGCTAATCTTTTATGTGTTAAACTTGCCTTAATAGAAATCTTTTTCTTTCTTTCTTCTGAAAATTTAATCCCTGTGTTTGCTAATCTTATTTTTTCTTTAGTTGTACTATTATGTTTTAATCCAAGATGAGACATTCTTCTTTTTAATCTAGTTTTTTCTGTATCCTTTTTACCTAAGTGTGCTAATCTATTTTTTAATAATGCTTCTGCTGTATGTTTTTTACCATAGAATGGATTATTTTTACCTTTAACACTCATGCTATCTCCAACTAAGTGCAACTGTTATAGCTACTACAATTAATGGAACAAAGATTGCTAACTGTGGAACTAAACCAACAGCTGCTAAACTTACAGCCAATACAAATGATATAAAGCTTGAAGCCAAACTTGCCTTAGTTGCATCATTAGAAGAAACCATTACTGATATAAATAGAACTAACCATATACCTAACAACATCATTATACCTAACATATCGTGCATAAGAACTGTATTAACTCCTTGTGTAAAGGTTAACATAGAAGATTCATTACCTGTTCCTACAATCGCTGTTAAGTTATAACTCATTTTCTTTTACCTCTCATTGTTGTGAAAACCTAAAAATCATATAGATAATTCCAAAAATTAATGTTATTAAAAAAGCAATAGTTGCAACCTTTGGAACAATAGGTGGCACTCCTAATTCCATTGCTATTGTTGAAGTTATATTTGTAAATAAAGGAATTGTTCCACTCATTAATCTTACTGCTGAATATGATCCTTTTGTCATTGACTCCCACGTTTCATCATTAGCTTGTTCAATCTCTGCTCCTAATGTTTTCTCTCCCGCATCTTGTTGGATACCATATACTTCATCTACTTTATTATAAACACCTGCAAACTTATCATCACTTACATTAACATCATCATAGTTTGAATTTAAATCTGCAATCATCATAGTGCCACCTATAATCATTAAGCCAAACAATAAGAATCCAATTAATATCTGATCAAATCTTATTTTGAACACCTCATTTTTGATTCACCTTCCATATTGTTATTGCAGCCATTATAATATAGATTAACATAACACTCCAAGAGAGTTGGTATATACCCATCATAAACATTACAATATCTGCTACAACAAGTAATGCAATAGCTACTATTGGATTCCATATACCAATCATTGCAAATGAAACTTTAATAAAGAAAGTCATAAAGATTCCATCCTTACCATAAGTTTTCCAAGCTTCATCACTAATATCAATTTCTAAAAGGTCAGAACTAATTGTTGGGCTACCACTTACAGTTCCATAAGCTAAATATATTCCATCTATTGGGACTGCACCAATATTAACAAGTAACGTTCCTGAAGTAGATGTTGTGCAGGTATTATTAACCAATACATCTGATGCTACAACCCTTCTTGTTACTCTTAAACAAAACTCTTTAGCCAACCCTGTAGGATTTGAGAATGTATAAACAAAGTTTTTAGTTACATTATTATAAGTTAAAGAGGTAGTCATACTATTAAGTGCATCATAAGAACCACTTGAAGAACCTTCTAGTATTACTCTAAGTTTTTTACTTGTGGTTATAATTTTAGTAGGATCTGTTTCCAAAAGAAGCACACCGTCTTTATACACAAAGAATTTATACCATGTTGAAAACAACAACATTTCTGCATAATCTTTTCCATCTGTATCTGTTTTAAGTATTGAATTAATTGTATAACTATTAGTTGTTAAATCATACTTTGCAACCTGAACATAAGCACCTATTATCGCATCATCATTCTCATCTGTTACTTCAAATGCAATCTGTGTAGAATTGGTTGTTGAATAAAGATTAACAAACTGTGTAACATTATTAAATGTAGCATTATAAATATAATATGTTTTAGTAGAATAATCAGAACTTAATCCTTTGTATTCCATTTGACCATAAGCATTGTAACTTCCACCATCATAAATACATAATGAATGGTTTGTAGCATACTCCCAAGATACATTAAAGTAAACCTTCTCTGTAGGATTAATCCATATCTCAAAGTAACCTGCAAGATTACTATTTATTAATGAATTAGTTTGATCATCATACATTGTAAAGTTTACTGCACTTATTGTAAAACCAGAACAGTTATCAATTAATATACCTACAACATTCTGATACAATGTTATTAATGAACTACCATCTGATAAAGTTATATTCCAATAGAAAGTCATATTAGAACTATTACCTGTTAGAATAGGAGCAGTAACTAATTTACTAAAGGTATAGTTTTGTGTATCATTTGTTTTAGTAGGAGTATATGTTGTACCATTGTATAATAACTTTGCACTAACTGCAACTAAAGAAACATTTAATCCAGTATAAACATAAAGATAAGGTGTATTACTTTGTCCTTCAATCACAGGATCACTATGTGAAGTTGTAACATTAATCCCATAGATTGTATAATTAAAACTATTAATATTTAAATCACCAATGGAACTAAATTTAAAGTGTTTATCTGATTTTGTTTTAATTGTAACTTCAACTTCATAATCATTTATTCTTTTGTAACTAGGTATTTCATTTGGTCTTTCTTCTTCATAAAAGTCAACCCAATTATCTCCTATAATTAACCACGTGTTCCATTTAGTATTTGGATTATGAACAATATCTATATAATTATCTGATGTTACCGTAAATATATATTTATTTTTATTTTTTTTTGACGGTTCATATTCGAAAGTATATCTATCTTTTTCTTTTTTAGTACTCATTGAATCAAATATACTTCCTTCTTTAGGAATAATACTAACTTCTGAAGTGGTCGTCTCGTAAGTTAATTTATTATTCCATATTCCATTTCCATATTTATAGTTAGGAATTCGTTTAGCCGTGTGTCCGTCTGCTCCTTGTATATATAAATAATTAGCACCAAGGTTTAAGTTTGTATGATTAACAGTTACATTCCCTTGGTATGTTCCTGAACCAATACTAATACCTGTATCATTATTTAATACATTACCGTTAAGTGTTGCTAAGAAACTATAAAAGTTTGTATCTGTAAAGTTGAATTGGTATGTGTTGTTTGTTAAATATATTATTGTACCGTTAGTAAAGTTAGTTGAACTTAGTGTTGGATTAATTGTATCTATTACTAATGTATAATTATTTGTTGCGAAAGTTAGATTAACACCAGTTGCATTACAACCAATGTTCCAAAGATATTCTCCATCAGAAGTGAAGGTATGTGAGATATTGAGGGTTGTATTAACTGGTAATCCTGTTGTTAATGTTTGGTTTATTTTCCAAGTTCCACTTTCATTTGTATATAAAGAACAAGTTTCTATAATACTTTCATTAGATGTAGTAACATTAAAAGTAAAGTTTTGCCAATAATTATTAACATAACTGTTATTTATTGGTGCAATTAAATAAGGTTGGATTGTTCCTGCTGTTGGAATTGATGTAGAATAATCTCTACCTGCTCCACTATTATTAGCCCAGATTACATCTGCAAGAGTATATTCTTCTTCAAACATAGCAACATTATCAATTTTACCTTCAAGACCTCTTGCTAAAGTAGCAATAGGTTCGTTACCTAAAGAAAAAGAAGTAATTGTCGCAGGAATAACATCTGTATCTGAACTATCATAAAATAAAGCTCCATTAATATAAACATCGTGACCATTAGCACCCCATACTGTAACAATATGATACCATACACTTGTAGAATCTACTATTGCAGTAGCCGTACCTGCAAAAGTAGAAATTATATCATCTTGATACATTCTATCATAAACTGTTTGAGCTCCATTAGTCATTTCCCAAGTAATTTGATTTAAATCTAATCTATCATAATAAACCCAAAACTCTAAAGTAGAAATATTTTCAAGATTAGCTCCTGTTAATTTCACTAAATTCTGGGCAGGATCTGTATCTGAAAAATCAGAACAATTATCAATAATACAACCTGTAGTATAAACTACTGTATTTGTTGCAGTTAAATTATATCCATAAACACCACTATCTCTTCCATCTGATTCTAATTCATAATAAACAACAGGAGTATATGAATGTCCCATAACTAATCCACTCATCAATATCATCATTGATATACAAATTCCAATTAATAATATCTTTCTCATTCTAACTTATTGAATAGTTTTTATACATAACTACCATTAATATTATTCCAATGATTCCAACAATAAAAGGGAGTGCCACCATTATACTATTCATAATAACAAACTTATCTACCGTTGAAGTCATTTCACTATTCTCTGCAACACCTGAATATATATTACTCATCACACCACAGAAGAATATTAAGAAGATTAAAGCTAATAAAAATATTGGTATGAATATAGGATGCACTCTAACCAAAGCTGCAAGTGTAAGTGTAGCTATTACAAAGAAGATTGTTAGTAATAAGAAACCTGAGTTCATAGCAAACGTATAATTATCTATTGCCTTACCTGTATAAGTTATTGCATCAGGAGCATCTGCTTGAAAGGTAGGATTAGCTGCTATCCCTTCTTGGAACTTTGAAGCTATGTTTGTTCCAATAAGAACACTTACAGCAAGTGTAACTAAAACTATTGCGATATAGAATAAATCTACTAAGCTTCCTTTCTTATTTGTATTTCTCATTTACCTTTCTTCTTACCGTATATAAAATTGTTTGCCTTATCTATTTTTGTTAGTATGCTATAACCAAGTTTGTATATTTCATTAGCACTCATATCAGGGAACTGTTGTTTTTGTTTATTGTATAAATCCCTTTCAATCCTAACGTGTGTACTTCTACTACTCAATCTCCTGTTCTCCTTTCTCTTTGATCACCTTTTGCTTCTGCAAATAATTGAAACATAGATGTTATAACAAGAATAATGATTGCAACATAACCAATCCAACCTACCAAATCCATAAAGCCATGCATCTGATTCATAAGATCATAGTTACTTGCTGCACCAAGTGTAGTAATAATAGAGAGATTAAACATTGTAAAGAATACACAGATAACTAACAAAGCCCTTTTCATTATGAAGTTAACATATTTACTTTCATGGTACTTTTCTTTCATAAAGAATAATATAAACAATCCTACATTAAAAACTATAAAGAATAAAGCTATTGAAAAACTTACAGGTGAATTAGATTCTTTCTTACCGTTAGGTGTTACTTCAAAATCATAAGCAAAGATTGTATCTGTTCCATCCACATCACCTACACCATTAACAATATAAGTTCCAATAGAAGTAGTGTTACATATTTGGAATAGAAAAACAGTATTATCTTTTGTTGTATTAGTGTTACCAATTAGTTCAGAACTGTTTGGATAATATACAGAAGTAAAATTAACATAGGTGCAATTCGCACAAGTTTGTATTAAGTTAACACACTCACCACGTTTATATGTTCCTAAGCTTTGTTGCTCTGCCGTTACAATGTTAACACAGAATAACAACATAAACAATACAATCAATGTTAGTGTTAACAGTTTATGTTTCATCTTCTTATTTTTTACTTTTTATGTATATAAACATATATATAATGTAGTATATAGATTATTCATCTTAAACAATTATCCTCCACCATAAAAGGTATTCTTAAATTATAATATCCAAAGAACGAATATCTACATTTGATTGCACTCACTGTTGTAGCTACTGCACCAATAGTAAACGTAACACTATCACTACACATACTTCCTAATGTATCATTAGCATACATTACCCAAGTTGCACTAGTATCAATTTGCATACCTGTAAAGTTAGCACAAGTAGTATCTGGTGAACTATTAGTTGTTCCGTTATACCACCAACAACTATCTATTCCTGAGTAATCATAAACAGAATAATCTAATCTTGTTATATTGGTTACATAATTAACATTCATTAGATAATCAATAGTCATAGTACAAGGATAAAGGCAAGGTGTACTAGAATAATTATGTAATGTTACATTGGTTTCATAAGTACAATCTCCTGCTATTCCTGTTATAGCACAACAAGTAGCATAGTTTGCATCATATTGTGTTGCAGTACTATCTTGATTCTTTGTATCATTTGCTTGGCAAGATGTTACATTTAGATACTCTGTATAATCAGTTACTTGTAAATCATAACTACAATAATTACAACTAATATAAGTGTAATTAGTAAACGTTTCATTTACTGTTACTCCACAAAATGAACTATCGTATTGTGTCCAATTAACTTGTTGGTTAATTGTATCGTTTGTTTGACAAGCAGTAACGTTAAATGTTACTGGAGTTGTATTTGTTAAAGTTTCCACACAAGCTATATCTGTAACATTAACCCATATTACTTGAGAGTTAGTATTACCTGCACTATCATTTATTGTTACATTAATATAATACACATCTACACTTAGATTAGTAGTATTAGTTAAGTTACCATCTATTGTTATACTAAAGTTATCAGTCCAATTAATTGAAAACTCTTCAAAGTATAAATCAGTTGCATTAAAATCTATATCTAAACTATCATCTTCAGTAATTGTAATATTATTTATACCTGTAAATACTGGAGGGGTATCATCCATTACAAAGTATCTCTCTTCTGTTGAATTACAGTTCCCCCAGACATTACAAGCAGTAACGTTAATTGAATAGTTACCATCAGTATTTATTGCCCTTTGGTATTCTGTTTCATTATAAGCATGATTACCACATCCACATGTAGCACAAGGGGATGTTAAATTATCTAAACAAAATGATACACTAGTTATATTTGCTCCATTTAAGAAACTAATGTTATGCCAAAATGTATCAAATCCTAATGAGATAAAAGAATTGTTTAATGGTGTAGGAGGAATATATATTATAGAAGGATAAGGATATTCAATTAAAACACTAACATTAAAAGAAACAAATTCAGTATCATTTATATTTCCTGAACTGTCATTGCAACTTACATTAAATATATATTCTCCATTAGGTACTGAACTATTTGTAAAGTTTAAAGTAAAACTACTAGACCAATCATCTATAGTTCCTATACAAGTATCAACTGCTATATCATCTGTAGCTGTTACATTAAAATCTATAGATGCTGTTGTATAGTTTTGTGATAGTGGTGAAAGTATTGTAACATTAGGTGGTGTTGTATCTCCTGATGGTGCATCTGTCATATTTATACTAACATTTAAAATATAAGCACTTACATCCGTATCATTTGTATTAAGGGTTGCTTTATATTGCATAAACTTTCCCTTGCTTGTTGAAGTTGTTGGTATTCCATCTGTTACTTTCCCCTCATCCGCCCAATCCCCCCATTCAATATGATAACTTCCTAATTCGTATAAGTTTTGGATTTCATCTGCTGAAAGTGAACGGTTGTAGATACGGACTTCGTCTATTGCACCACTAAAAACATTTCCTTGGTATATACCATCTGAACCAATAACAACTTCATCATCATTTTCAGCTCTTACAATACCTTGACTAAATGCGCTTACTAATATCCCATTTTTATAAATATCTATTGTTCCGTCTCCTTGATGAATAAATGATAGATGTGTCCAAGTTAAATCACTAATATAAACTGCAGGACTTGCTGAATAAACATTAACCCCATTATATAATTTAATTTCTCCATTTGCAGTATTGACATAATATTGAAATGTTGTTGCTGTTGAACCAGAATCTCTTTTTGTAATTAATCCCATTGTTCTTAAACCTTTTGGCTTTACCCACATAGAAACTACAAATTGACTTGTACTAATAAAATCAAAGTTTTGTTCATTATCAATAACTATACCTATATTTGGTGTGAGTGTTTCAGTTCCATTAAAATATTGTCCTTTTCCAACAGTTCCATTACCTTCTGTTGCATCTGCTACATTTAATCTTGTCCCATTATTCCTCCCAGTCTCATCAAAAGCAGTTGTAGAATTATCATCATTAAAACTCCAAAGACTAACCAACCCAGCATCACTAATATTATAACTATCCGCCGTCCTCGTCTCCAACGTCACATTCGCATTAGCATGTTGAGACAATCCTGCTTTGTAAAGTTCAGTTATTTCTGAAGCTGTTAGGGAATCGTTATAGATTAAGACTTCATCGATAGAACCATTAAAAAAGTAACTACTACCCCCACTACCACCAGAACCAAATGACCAAGAACTAACAACATTCCATAATGGAACAACACCTGTTCTTGTTGTTGCTAATACTCCATTTTCATAGAAAGTTTCTGTTCCGTATGTTGTGTTTACAGAATC
>Ga0208904_1000865_pt1 | contig 22443 bp, 46 predicted proteins | sample AntAceMetag02UKB_FD_184774 | JGI IMG/M metagenome (GOLD analysis project Ga0208904, IMG submission 184774) | Saline lake microbial communities from Ace Lake, Antarctica - Antarctic Ace Lake Metagenome 02UKB (SPAdes) (version 2) | ecosystem: Environmental > Aquatic > Non-marine Saline and...
AAGATATCTTGGTTATCGCATCATTTTAAGTGTGAGGTAATCTCAGGATGAACAAAAATAAACAAAGGAGGCCAATTCATCTGACACCAAATCAAAGATTTGGAATCAGACTTCTTGGTAAAAAATTAAAAAAATGAAACTTGACTGGAACTATATTGCAACAATCTTGATAGTAATTGTATTCTCTATTGGAATAATCAATTATGGTAAATCAATGTCTAATTATAAACAAGATTTAGAAGAAGAATTAAAGACCGCTAATAAAATCATGGGGGGGTTACGAGAAGATATTAATCTCCTTGATAAAGATATGTTTTATATCCAAGGGGATATATCAAAAAATAGAGGAAATATAAGATCTAATAATTATGGTATGTCAGATTTATGGTTCTCGATTTATTATGAAAATACTACTACTATTAAACAATTTGAGGAAGATAATAAATATTTTTTTGATGTATGTATCCCTCAAGCTGAATGGAGAAGTGTTATATTGACTAGAAATTATTGGGATGATAACGAACCTATTAAAGCTAGATATTTAGTTGTATCCTATGATATTGGTGAGATTGTGTATGATAAAAATGGTACAATAAATTGTTACACAATGGCAATAGATTCTCTCCCTGTAGAATGTAATAGTCTTTGTAAAGTGGAGGTAGAGGAAGAATGAGTGAAGAAAAAAAAGATGAATGTTTTAGATGTGGAGAAGAAATTAAAGTTAATGAACCATATCATATTATAGCTGCTCAAGAAGAAGTAGGGGATGGGAAAACAGTTACTATAAAAAAACGTTTAGATATTGCCATATATCACATAAAATGTTCTTTTATGAAGTTTGAAGATGAAAATAAGTGTGAGGTAATAGAATGACTAAAAACATAAGTGCGAGTAGAAAGATGAAGGATGATGAAAAAGATTATTGTGGTAAATGTGGAGGAGAAATTAAAGTTAATGAACCATATCATACTGTAGTTGCTCAAAAAGAAGTATGGGATGGGAAAATTGTTACTGTGAAAGAATGTTTTGGAATTGTCAAATATCATGAAAAATGTTCTTTTATGAAGTTTAAGGGTGAAGGAGTTTATGAGGTGGATAGAGAATGGGAAGAAGAGTAATATTAATCTTAATGCTATTAATAACAATCTGTTCTATGTCTGTATCAGCGTATAGATTAGATTTTAATTATACTGTCACAGCAGAAGTAATGGATATCTGTCCTGTTAGTAATACAAGTGGAGATTACAGGATGAGATTTTATTCAAATGGTGTTGATAGATATGCTTCAATGACTGAGAATGAAAGACAATATTGGAACCTAACAACATATGTTGACCTGGACTTAGAAGAAATCTGTGAAGATACTGAGTTGGGGAAACAATTAGAGGAATATAAAAATATTACTACCTACTTAACAGACAATGTTGACCAATGTTCAAAATTTTATGAAGTTCTTAATGATACTCACTATTTTGCGTCACAATATAGTAATATATCTGGTGCTTATGGCCGAGTAATGTCAAATTATGAGAACTGTCAGAACCAGAGTAAAGAACTAAAAATTCAACATGATGAGATGGAAGATAAAGTTGCCTCTCTCCAAAATTGTATAAGTGCAAGAGATAGTTGTAGGAATGATCTTCAAACTTGTACTGAGAAAAACGAAGAGTTAGAGAAAGGAGGAGATAATAATATTTTTTGGGCAATAGGTGGAGCTTTAGGAAGTTGGTTCTTCTTTGGTAGGAAAAAGAAGAAAGGCCCAAGTGACCAAGAGGAATATAGTTAATGGCCTTAATTTATGAAAAGGGTGACAACTATGTATTATTTGGTGACGGGACACAATCCCGCCTCGCTGAATGGTTGGAATATCAAGACCCACTTACTGGTAAAGCTTTGATAAGGATTCTTCTGTGGCCAAGCAAAGAACAAGTTAATCGTTACCATTTATTAGCGGACGAAGATATTGATCCTATTACTGGTTTATGTTTCCAGGAGTATAGTACAGGTTATGTTGAATTCCTTGAACTTAACCCCACCAAGATGAGAATCTTTGTATCGCTCAGCTTTGACGGGAAACCTACCAAAGCCAGCCGTAGAAGGGAAGATTATGTTTCAGGGATGGAACAGTTAGAGAAACTAAACGAGTCTCTAAGGGTCGGAATAGCATCCTTACACGAAGAGCTAGAAGTTGAACGTTCCCGGACCTTGGATTCAATGAAACAAAAAGTGGATATTTTTAATGAAGCAAATAAAGTAAGGGCACACCCAAAAACTGATGAGGAAGGTGACGAGGAAGAAAGTGGCTGATAATTTTGATGATGAAGAGTATGAAGAAGTGGAAGAAGAGATTTCTCCAAAAGATATTGACCAAATACATATTATGTTTCTATCTATAATTGAATCTCTCATACAACAAAAGGCAATGCAGGAAGCGAAACTTGATGAGATTAAGAATGAATTGGATGAGTCGCTTGATAAAGGTAATCTGAGAACTTTAATGATATCGCATAAAATGAGATTTTTCTTAGATTATAATGATTCATTAAGATTAATTAATATGCAACTTATTAGAAAATATAAAGAATATCTGGCTAAATTGAAAAATTATGCAGGTGGAAGTGATAATAAAAACTTGTATGAACTTATCGAAACACTTGAAACAAATAATGCCAAACTTGAACAAAACATTTCATTAGGGCAAGATAATATAAAATCCAATGTTCTCCTTGAAGAAGAAAATAATATGTTAATAGAGGAGATAATATTTCTTATCGGCGATAAAAGGGTTGCAAAGAAAAGGCCACAGAGTAAGGCACAAGCTATTAAAACTGTAGTAAAATATGGTCGGCGTTGTACTATATGTGGTACTTCATTAAGAGGAACAGATAAAAATAAAGTTTATTGTAAGACCTGTGCAGAAAAAAGGCAAAGAGAGGCAAAAAGGGAATGGGCAAGGAGGAATAAAAAGAAAAAGAATGGTTAAAATGGCTTATCTATTAAAAATAGAGTAGATTTTTCTATATGAATGAGGTTATCTACTAAAAATAGAACAAGTTAATCTAAAAAACCATAATAGAAAAAATGTATCTACTAAAAATAGATGGGATTTTTCTTTTGCATAGATGTAGATTAAGGTTTTAGAGAAAAGATATTAAAAAAATATAAAAAATTAGAACGAGAGGATACAGTTCAAAACGCAAAAATGGGTGTAGAAAAAGTTTTTCTATTTTTTTTGGTTCAAATTTTTGGGAAAACTGGAAAAATGACTTAAAAAATGGCTGAAAATTGTGGATAGTAATATATGGGTGGCTGTTTTTTGATATAATATTTTAATCACTGCTTATAGTGTCTCACAAAAAATCAAAATTTAATCAATATGGAGGTAAGAATGGGAGAAGAGAATTTACGAAAACCAATTGTTATTGCAAACGCACCACCAAAGGAATATCTTTGGATGATAGGATTAGATGGTCGTGTTGTTAATGAAATCAAATTTCATTATAATAATAAACATGAGCAGACAGTTGAATTACTATTGCGTATGTTAAGGAAATCTTTTGGATGGCGTGAAGTTAATGGGTCGAGGAGAAAGGTTGAGGTTTATAATAATGTATGCAAATATAAAGAGAATAAGTTATGCACTAATCCAAAGATTCGGCACCCAGGAGTATGCACTGAACAAGTAAGAACCCTTTGTAAAGGTTATACTAAAAAATATGATACTCCTTTCATTGTCAATGAAGTTAAGATTGCAAAAGTAAGTGCAATAATTGGTATGTAATTATGGCTGAACCAATTGGTGAAGATAAGGTCAATCAGATTCATGAAGAATTATTGAAGGCCCGAGAAGAAAAAGAAAAGCAAGGTATGATTAGTAAGATACCTTACGAAAGTAGGAAATACTTAGCTATTGCAATAATTATTGCTGTTTACTATATGTATAAAACCGACCTAGAATTAAGTAAAGGTTTATTATGGGTCGGTGGAGCAATGTTAATCCTTTATTTATTTCTTCAAGATGAAACAAAATCAAGGAGACTTACTGAACAAGAATGTGTAATTTCATTACAAAAAAAATTAGCATGGAAACAAAAATATCGGTTAGGGAAACATTATCAATTACCTCAAGGTGAGATTGTAATTGAACTTGTTGGGAAAGAACGATGGATTGAAGGTAAACCATGGAAACGTGAGATGGGATTTTATATCATCCCTGGGCAAACGAAATTTAAAAAATATTATTCAGCAGAGATTGATGTATGGAGTGGAGATGTAATCGGGTTAAGAGAAAGACCTAAAAAATATACTGGCTCAGAATCGCCTGACTTGAAATATATTGCTTCCAAGGAAGTGCTTGACGAAAAGCGGTATCATGACTATGGAGGAAAATTCTATAAAAAATAGGAGGTAATCAAGATGAGATTTTTCAAGAAGAGTAAAATGTCTGAAGTAAAATGTGGTCACGCATTATACAATAGATTACAGTGGAAACAAAGGTTCAATCAAATCCCTAAAGGGCTTATTATAATTGAGCCTGAATCAATGAAAGAAATAAAAGAAGGGAAAAAGTTATTAAGAGAGTTTGGATTAAAAATTAATAGACAATATTATTTAGCGAAGATAGATACATATACTGCTAAGATTATTGATTTTAAAAAAGGACCTGATAATCATAAATTCGCTAAACTTGACTTAAGATTTTTTCCATCACAATATGTGCAAGAAATGCTTGACGAAAAGCGGAGGGGGAAAAAATGATAAAAGAAATTATTAATGATATAAAAATGTTAATTTGGTACTTATTAACTGAACCTTTCAGATTTATTAATAGATTAGTTGTAAGGACTGGGAAGAAGATTACTAAACCTATTTGGCTAGTATATTTCTTCATTACCCTGTCCATACTTTTCTTTATCTTGAAAGATCAATCTAAACAGAATCTCTTTATGTTCTGTGCCCTTATCTCAACAATATATTATATATGGATTGATGGAAAGTTTCGGAAAGTTTATAGAGATAGAAGGAACGAAAAACTTAGAGAGAAGTATGAAAAGAAATAAATATGCCCTTGAAGCTAACCAGGTAGAAGCACCGGGCTGTTAACTCGGAGATTGTAGGTTCAAGTCCTACCAAGGGCGGTCAATGAAAAACTATAATAAATGGATATAATCTGCAAAGATATGGATACTATATCCTATTGTTAAACAAGTTAAAAAACTTATGATTGAAAATACTACAATAGGTTTATGTAATACCCCTCTATGTAAGTTCTCCATCTGAGGACAATCAGGATGAAGAAAACAATCAAACTTATCCTTGATTGAACCTCCATGGTCCAAGTCTACAAGAAAGCCGCCAAGGAAAAATCCTAAGCAACCGCAGAATACAAAAAGTAAATGTGCATACGCTTCCAATCTTTTTACCTCCTTAATATAATTTCAATTCCATCCTTGCACAACTCTTAATCCTAAGAACTATATATACAGTTAGGATTATCCAAGATAAAGTTAATATATTTTGCAGATGGGATAAATTTATTATATTCATTACTATTAAAAATATTCCTAAGTATACCCACAATAAGACAAGTATCATAATAAAACATAAAACAAACATTATCCCGTACAGTTCCCCATCATATCTCATTGTTTTCAATAATCCTCCTCTTTATATGAAAACCTGTCTTTAAACAAAGGTGTTTTTTTAATTCTATACCAAGCAAATTCTTTTTTGAATGATTTTTTTAATTCCTTCTCTAACATATCATGTTCTTTATGTATTAAAGATAATATATCATTTAACTCTTTTTCAACTACTTTAAAACTCATATTAAGTTCTTTTAATCGTCCATAATTCTCAATATAAGAATTATCTATCTTTAATGTTATATCTTCATCTGTCAAATCATAGATATTTTCATAAGTAGTCTTAGTTTTGTAAGGGCAACCATCATACTTGATCTCTTTAATACGCCCAAGTTTGGTGACATAGGTATGATATTCTTTATGTTTGAATATAACTAAGTCTCCAACATTGAATTTTAAATCATCCCTAAAATTTTGTATTTTTACCTCTACTTCCCCTTTTGTTAAGAAAAAATCATTTTCAGATATTCCTCCACAACTGTTTAAATCTAATTTGTATTTTGTTTCTTTTTCCTCTTCCACAATGGCTAGAACTTTTTTCTCAACTATATTTAAATCTCGTCCAATTATGAATACTTTCTGACCGATTTTTATCTGACTTTTCTTACTCATTTTTTACCTCACTATGAATTATTCTATATCTGTCTCCCTCAACATCTAATTGAATAATATTTCCACAAATACATTTTCCTTCTATGCCCTTTAAAACCATACTAAGACAATTTCTACAATCAAAAAGTTTCTGACATTTTTGATGAACATTATACCTAATTGAATTAATCTTAATATTAGCTAATGAATTCCCCATAGGTTTTCCACATAACTCACATATGTTTTTATTCATTTTTATCACTCCTCATCAATTGACATTCCATTCCTAATATCAACATCAAATGTTTCTTCAAAACTTTCTAATAATTTCTGAACCACAAATGCTTTTTTTTCAACTGATTGAAATTCATATTCAATCAAGTCAATTATCCTCATTAATTAATCACCCTATATTTTAATAATGTCCATACCGCTTCAACACCATCCACCCATTTAATCTTTTTACCTTCTTCCCTGGGATAATATGATATTGGTACTTCAATAATTTTATACTTTAATTTAGCAATCTTTGCTGTTATCTCTGGACAAAATTCAAACCTTTCACATTTTAAATCTATCTTGTCAATAACTTCTTTAGTAAACATTTTATAACAGGTAGGCTCATCTGTAATATTTATCCCATACAATAAATTTGTTATTATGGTTAAACCTACCCCACCAATATGAAAACTTAACCTTCCATTCCTTTTGTTTAATGTTCCGTCAGGTTTTAATCTCCTTGAACCATAAACCACTTGAGATTCTTTGGCAAGGATAGGTTTGATTAAATCTTTATACTCTTCAGGGTCATACTCTAAATCTGCATCCTGGATAAGGATTATATCACCTGTAACATGTTCTAACCCAGTACGGATTGCTCGCCCTTTCCCATGATTAATTTTATGATGAATACAGGTTATATCTGGATAATTGGTCTTAACTAAATTATATGTATCATCTGTACTGTTATCATCTACTACAATTATTTCTTTCTTGATAATACCTAAATCAACTTTATTTACAAGACTAAGTAATTCAACTATGGTCTTTGATTCATTGTAAGCAGGTATTATGATTGATATTGTTTTCAATTAGTGTATTGTTCACCTCATTAATTTAAACCCAGATTATATCTCATCTCTATAAAAGTGCTATTAAATATCTTATATAATCTGAATGCTTCCTGTTGTTTATAATCAACATTGTTTGCACTTAAACCAAACATATCATTCAATAATTTATCAAGTATTATCTCATCGACATCTTCTTTAGATATCTCAGGTTCAATTTCGATTTCTTCGATTTCTTCTTTAGATTCATAGATTGAATAAAAATCTTTAGGTTTAACCTCTTCAAATATATCTAAATATTGTTTGTTTGAGTTTTCATTTAATTGTTCTAATAATTCATCAAGTTTCATTCTATTCTCCATTTATAACCTCTCCAAAGACTTATAATGGAATTTGTTTGTTTCATTAGATACACATCCTTTTTCAATCATTGCTTCATTAATTAATTCATCTGATACCCAATTATTAGATGCCCAATCTGTTACAAACCGCCCACCTGATCCATCATAGGATATATCTTTTGTTTCCAATTCTTCACAAGTAAAATCAAGTAAAGAATCATGTTCTTCACCTACACCCAACTCCAATAAACCAAGAATTAATATAATTAATATAATTACTATTATTACACTTATTAAAAATACACTCCATACAATATACTTATTCGTCCAATTCATCTAAATCCACCTTCCAAACTTTTATTTTCAATCCTTGAAATGTTTTCTTATCACTGAACATTTCGTAATGTTCAAGCCCAATACCATCAAAATAATATAATCTTGTAAACATACTTTTTGATAATAGAGGGTCCATTATGACTGAATAATATTGTACCCCTTGTTTAATCAATGCTGCACTATAAGGTATTTGTGCTTGGAACACTTTCTCTTTAAATGTTTCATTCTCAATATATACTAATGAAACAAGATTTTTATTTCCTTCTTGAGTAGTCACATAAGTACTACTATAATCATCTAAATTCACAACCAAACCATTACCACAATATACAGTAGTATTATCTACCAAATTGCATGATGTATAATCTGACTTATATGTAGGCCACCCAGCAATCCAATTATCTCCACCAGTATTTTGAATCTCATAATACATTGTTTCTGCATCTTTACTAGAATATCCTTGAGTTTGGATAAATTCTATTCCTTGCGTAACTTCCATTGACTTTACAGTATTATACATTAATGCTCGTTGGAAATTCCACGAACCAAAATGTGCCCACACACCTGCCTTACCTACCATATCTCCTGAAGTGATATAATATTGGTCAATGGTACCCCCACAATGAGTATATCCTAATATTATAAGTCTTTGGTCTGCATCAAAACCTTCATTAGCTAACTTTTCTTCAGCACCATGTCTATCAAGAAGGATTATATCATCTAATAAGAGTTTTGAATAATATGAATCATTAGTATAATTTTCTAAAGTATCATATGCCAACTCCTGGCCACAGTTCAACATTCTTAGTATACCTACTGATTCTTGTTCATTGTCTGTCAATAAAGATTTCCCTACCCAATGAATCCTATTACCTTGATCACCGCCATCAAATGTTACTCTCCGTTCACTCATTGCAACAAACCAATGCCCGAAATCCCACCATGAAGTTATAATTGCATCTGTAGAATTATACTTAATCTCTTTTAAACTTTCATCCCAGGCATCTGTGTATGAAGGTATTTTATTTGTAGTATCTAATGCTCCCAAGAATGGTACTTGTAACAATACTAATATTATTACTATGAAAAAGACTTTACCTGTGATAAGATACTTTTTATCATCAGTAAAATTGTCCAACCTTTTAAATAACATCCCTATTGAGGCGGCAATAGATAATGCAAATACAGGCACCATTATCTCCATAAACCTTAAACTTGTTAATGACGCATATATTGAAGCCCCTAACCAAATAATCAAATACACTGAATAAGTTAAATATGTCTCATTCTTTATTCCAGATATTAATAATAAAACTAGCCCAACAACACCTATCCAAAATAGGAAAGGATTTAATGAAGCAAGGATACTATTAAAAGATGACGGATTAAGTTCAGCAACAGTAGTTAAAACATTAGGCCAGATTGTTGTTAACCCGACAGATTTTAAACCCATGAACCATGTTGGTTGAACAAAGATTGCTTGCCAAATGAATTTCAAACCTACAGTTAGTTTCTCCCCTGCCCATAACCCTAAGAGTGTCCTGGTTATAAGAAAACTTAATACCATTATACTACCTAAAATAATATTACTTTGTTTACTGAATTTTAAGTTCTCCTTCAAATATCCTTTCCGTATCAAAGATAAGATTACAAAAGTTATTCCTAAAGTTATGATAATGAAATCGAAAGTGTACCACCATCCTTGACCCCAAGCCAATGTAAAGAATGCTAATGAAAATCCGCACAGTATCATCCAGATGTATGTTCTTTTCTCAACTGCCTCGAAAAAGAACCAAGTCGCTAATAAGGGGAAAAAGACTGTATATGGATCTGTATCAGAAAATCCTGCAATCGTCCTGCTTAACAAAGCTGGATGGAAAGCAAATATTAATGAAGCTACGAAACCGCCTGTATTACCCCCAATCTTCCTCCCTATAAAAAATATTGGAATGATTGATAATGCAATTATTAGTAACGGGATTATGAACGCTGCTTTAAGTATAGTAAAATTATCATTAAAAGGTGAAACTAATTTATATACTCCTACAGTTATTATTGAATTGAATGGCATAGCAGCTTTTCTTCCTAACCTCCCATTCCTTAAACTATACATGTCCTCGCCAGTTTCATCATAATAATCTCCAAACTGACCATTATTAATATAATTTTTTGAATTCCCATACCATAAGTAAGGGTCAATCGCTAAAAGATAAGTCTGCCCAGTAGGGTCTTGTAACCTTGATTTATAATAATTAGATAACTTCTGTGTTTCTGTAAATAACATATCAGAATTCGTTGACAAGTATTCATCCCATTGTTTCTCAATCTCACTATTTTTTTTGTCTTGAGGTAACTGAGGATACTGAGACTCAATGTTATTAGATATTTGTGCCCGGACATTATTTGATATAGTATCAGATGCCCAAGTATCAGTTATTGATAAGGAATAAGGTTGCACCCGTAAACCTATACACACTAACATGGAAATTAAAATTAGTAAAGGAATTATTGTCCATCGTAAATTGTCTGTAATATCTTTAAGTTCTTGTTTCATAAAACTTTGTTTGGTGGATACCCACTATTCAATAGTGGGAGGAAACCAAACTTTCACCTCCTGTTGCCAGTATGGTTTTTTGCTCTTGGATTGATTGTTTATAGTGTTCACAACCACTAGGGTTCAATGTCTCAAGTCTTGGTGGTTCTATTTAGTGGGTAGAGAGTTTCATTTTTTATTTTCACTCAAACTCCTCTATTAAACCGAAAAATAAACCAATGATTAAACCAAATAAACCAATGATTAAACCGACAATTAAACCAGTGATTAAACCAGTGATTAAACCGAAAAATAAACCAATGATTAAACCAAGTAAACCGAAAAATAAACCTATGATTAAACCGACAATTAAATAATAGATTAAACATTCTTCATCATATGTCTTTATCTTATCAAACCCACCCTTGATTAAAGCAACCAAACAAATTGCAGTAGCACTAATTAAAAAATACTCACCTAACAAAGGGTATAATATTATTAATTGATTGAAATTAGTAACAAGATTATCATCCCATACATTGAATATAATCCCTACATGATCTAATAAAATGAAGTTCAAGACAGACAAAGCAATACAACCTAACAAAGCAAAAAATCTGCCTAACCAGCCCCAACTAAAAGGGATATGGATATGCTTCTTTTTATGCTCAGTGATCTTCTTATCAATATTATTTTGTGATTTTAAAGCTTCATACTTCTTTTTATAGTTAACCATTTTTTTCACCTACTATTTTCTTTCTCATCTTGATTCCTTCTTCTGCCCGATATTTTACATCTTTTAAAAGTTTAATGTTTCTATGGAAATTGGCTTGAACTATTGGTAAACCGCAAGCCATACATTTTTTTATAAAAATCGGATTACCCTTTTCTCTATTATAGTATAAACATACATCAGAACTCATTATCTGATGCTTGTCATCACAATCCCTTAACCATACAATCTTCTCTGAATTTTTTACCCCTAATGAGGCACGTTGGATATAATCAAAATATAAACCTTCACCTAAAACTCTTAATTCATAATCAAAATTTAATATACTTAAACTATTTAATAGATACCTTAAATCTTCTGCACAGTGTTTACTGTCTAAATCATATTTAGTTATTAACACTAACTTCTTACTATGTTTATGATTCCTAATATTAAACTCAGTAATATCAAACTTTTCTTCTTTTCGGAAAATTCTGTTTAGGATTTTATTGAACATTGTTTTCACCAGGCATCTTTCTTTACTTTCCCACATTTCTTGCATCGTTGAACTAAGATATTCAACATACCTTTATATCTCGTAAATCCAACCTCATAATGGTCTGTCTGAAATTTTCTCTTATCAATAACTTCCCACTCATGGTTACATAATAATTCTTTAAACATTATCCCCCTTAATTTTTTCTACAATCCAATTTGAGACCCAGATTGCACCAATTATTGCAAGGACATAGATTGGATCTGTAATGTCCCACCTCATCTTTATTCCTGTAACTATTAATAATATACTTAATGACAGTATGAAGATTATGTTACGTTCATTGCGTTCAAATATTTGTTTCATCTCATCTTAATCCTCATCTAAACATTTACAAATCTCACACTTATCTCCTACTGAAGTAATTTCATTGCCACATGAGCACCGTTTAGTTTTTACCTGTACCCATCCAATCCCTTTCTTATAAACCTTTTTCAGGAAGATTAAACCGGGAGTTTCTCTAGGAAAATATTCATTACATTGCTTACATAAAAATCTGTCTGATCCAAACTGCCCTAACAATTTACTCCCACATTTGTTACATAAAATGAGAGGGCCTGTCACTGTATACCACGTTTTTGGTTTTACTACGATTTTCCTACCCCCCTATTAATTCAATTCTATTAATTGCCATAAATCTGACCCATGTGGATATATCATTGGATTATATGCTAACATCAACGAGATTATTATATAAAGTAATAACCAGGTAACAAATACCATCCCTAAACTATTCATCTTGTTTGACTTATAAAACAGATAGATTATACATAATAACCCCATACTTAATACGGCATAATTGCCCGCTAATGCAATTTTACGATTTATTTGAACATTGGGGGGGATATCATGGGTAACATAAGCAACTGAATTATATGTACCAAGACTTCCAATATGAATTTTCGGGTTTAAATCATAATGTTTGGCTACAACATAATGACCCATTTCATGGATAAAAACTAATAAAAAGATTGATATAATTAACAAAATAAATAATTTGTACCAATCCTCTTTCTTCTCTAGACCCATTTATCAATCGTAGTTGACACCTTTCAACCCTTTCGCCAATTCGATTAATTTTGACCGCTTATCCTTTAATTCCTTGAACTTGTTGTTGAATACAGCAGATTCTACTTTGTACTTCTTATTCAGTTCTATTGCTTGGGTATCCATTACCTCTACTTGTCCTGTCAACGATTTTATATCTTCTGTTAATTGGTTCTTGTAATGGTTTAAAATGTCGTGATACTTCCTCTCGACTGAAACTTCTTCAGGCAATTCTTTTGAAGATATACCGAAAGGACCAGTAGGACTAATCTCTACCCCTTGTTGTTCTTGTTGTTGTTCTTGTTGTGGGGGGAGTGGAGGAGATTCTAAAGGAGGCCGATTCTTTTTCTCAGCATACCTCTTCTCGATATACTCCTTTAACTTACTTCCCACTATAAGTAACACGACTAAACCTACTAAAATTACTACACCTATATTATCCGTTATATATTGTGTTATTGACATTTTTTTCTCACCTTAGATTATAATGCTCAAGGACCAGACAATATTTGACTATCCCTTTGTCACACAACATTATATATTTTTCAATCAATCTTTCATCGATGTTTATCGTTTTTTCTTCAGATAGATTGTCTACTTCCGTAATGTTATCCACTTCAGATACTTCAGATAAATCTTCAATAATAACAAGTTCATCAACCTCTTCTGTTAAGTTCTGATATATCACACTATCGCCTAAGTCATAGGTATGATCTTCAGTTAATGAGTCATTATACATTTCAGATAGATTAATCACTGTATCTTCTTCATTAGTATTATCTGTGTCGTAAGCAGAATTGTTCCCTACTATAAAATAACATAACCCTACAACTAAAATAAATAAACAAAATAAATCCCTCACTAAATTGTCCTTTTTCGGTTCAAAGATGTGTTCTTCTTTCTTCACTTCTGTATCTTTCTTAATAAATTTATGATAATAGCTTATTCCAACCATGAAGAAGAATATATTATTAAATATATCTACAACTCCAGTTATAAAATAAACCTGCAAATTCATAAAAATTAATAAGAAAGGTATTTGCCACATATAATTTTTCAGTTTCATTTATATCTCTCCAGTTTCATTATCAATAGTACTATTGATTATACTGCTACTATTGATTATGGTTTCGTTATCAATAGTTATTACTACTTCAGGCAATTCAATGCTTCTATTAATTGAATCTGGTACTGGCATACCTTGTTGTTCAAGGATTATACAATACTTCCTGAATCCTCGTTCACATAATTCAGTATACTTTTGGTATAATCTAACCTTATAGTCATCCTTTGCAATACTTGCTTGTGGAATATTCTCATTGATTATTTCTTCTTCCCAAGAAAGATTGTCAACTTCATCTATTACTGGACCTTCTGGTTCTTCATTATGTATGGTAGTTATAGATACCATATAATCATCACCTAAGACCATAGTTGTATTATCACAAGTTACTCCCGATAAATTATATTTTATTGCCACATGTTCCATACCCTTACAATAACTCAAAACATTGTTCGCTTCACTTTGTTTGTATAGGTACTCTAAAGTTTCAATCCTATGACTAAGCATTGTATAGGCATACATCAAATCGTAATCACTGGCGAAATAAGATTCTAAGGTGTATCCTAATTGCACATCTTCATCAGATTGAGCATATTTATAAGTTCCCTTTAGAATAGATATTGCCCTGGCAAAAAATTTGTTTATTTCATACCTACCATACATACTTGATTTTACTTCACTCAACCTTTGACCGTAATCAGTCCCGTCAACCTGGACATTACAATTGCCGCCATTCAAACAATGGATGTTAGCATTAATATCACCGTCAGTTATTAATTCTAAATCCATATCAATGTCGGAAATAGTGAATACATCATTTTGAATATCCAAACTATTAATGGCGAAACTTACAGGCATTAATAGTAAAACAATCAATACACTTATTAATTTTTTCATTTTGATTTTCCTCCTGCTATCAAATAAACTACTCCTAAAATCATTGATACAATCCCTGCTATAGCAAATATCCAATCTACACTGCAACCATACCAACAATGTCCAAATGCATCTGGACTATTACTATGTATCATTGTTATAAATATCACTACAGTGCCAAATATCAACCATAACCCTACCCTTTTATTTTTTTCCATTTTTTTCAATCTTTACCCAAGATCCCTTAAACTTCAATTCTGATCCTTCATCAAGTCCATACTCTCCACTAAATTCATACTTACTTCCAACAATCTTATAAGTTTTAGAGGTACAAAAAGGGTATGCGAAGCAAGCAATCCCTGCAATAGTTATAACAAGGAATAAGCATGTAAGAGAATCTGGACCTATATCCCCCCAAGCATTAAAATATATGTGAGGTAATAATAGTAGTAATGATAAAAAGAACATAAATGATACTATAAAATACCCATTCTCCCTTTCTTTCCATACATGTTCATCAAGTTGTTTATCAGTCATTTTTAATTCCTCCTCTATTATAAAAAGAAAAATAAAAAAATAATTTAATTGCCTGTCAAAGCAAAGTTGTTATAATGGAATCCACTACCAAAGTTTGAATGAATATTCAAATATCCATCTGTGGTAATTCCTGTATCAGTTACAATTGAATTATCTGCGTAAGCATCTAAATCAAATACCCCTGATCCAACAATATCAACTTCTGCATTTGTGTAACAACCAAGTCCTTTACCAAATACATATCCATTTTTGCTGCTACCTTCACTCATATCACTAATATAAGTAGTGGCATCTGCGAGTATATGCATTCCAGCCCATTCTGTTGCTGTTCCAAAAGAGTGGGTAATCTCATGAAAACCTGTTGCTTGCATTTGCCCATTAGCTTGCCAACCATAATTACTGCTCCTCAAAGAAGCATAATTACTTGTTGACCGCCAAGCGAAATCTCCTGTTCCAAAGCTATCAATAAGAGTATATGAACTTTGTCCAGCTGGACCATACATTGAACTTTTTGCATCAGTTCTGTCAAAGTTGTATTCCATAAATCCATTTACTACACTGGCTTTTACTTTTGCCTCGACACTATCAACCCCATAATTATATGGATTGTCGTTTTTATCTATAGCATGCCACTGTCCTGAGATTAAATCTCCACCTGTTGAAAAATCAGCAGTCGCATCATCTCCAGCTTCAATATCTACATATATCCCTCCAGCACCATTCCAGCTGAGATCTACTATTGTTGGGTCAGCCATAGCAAATGACATACACATCAGCATCATTGCCACTCCAATTATTCCAATTTTTTTCATTTTTTATTTACCTCCGTTTCCATATTCTCTTTCTTTTTGAGATATGAATATAAATATATGATTAAAGCTAAGATAAGTATACCTAACAATATGTAAGAAAGATAATGTATATCTTCTTCAATTTCTACCCAATGTATGTCTAACTCACCACTTATACTGTCCCCATCCCCACTTAGATTACTACCATTATAAATTGCAGGGATATTAGTCTCATTTTGTGAAGTATTTAGTTCAGGTGAAGTTATAAGTGGTTCATTGATTGTTTCAACTATTACATCTTCAACTATAAGTTTAATTTTTTCAAATTCAATATTAACCGTATTCCCGGATATTCTATTCAATGTTAATTTCAATGTTTCATTATCCAGTTGTATAGTTTGACTTTGGTTAACAGATAATTCAATATCTATTGGTTCGCTCTGGATTTGTAACATAATACTATTATTAATAATATCAAGTAACCTAATTGTATGTTGTTTACTATTTACCCAGAACCGGGAATTTACATACTTCTTCAATGTTAAATTGACAGGTTTATTATCTTTAAACCTTACTGTAAATATTCCACCACCCCCACTACTACCGCTACTGCTACTTCTACGTTTAGGAGATTCTATGATATAAGTGGAATAATTATAATTGAATAAGATATTGTATGTATTTATTGTATTTATTGAGAAAGATAAAGTAAAGTTGTAACCATCAGTACACTCGCAAACATAAAAATTGTCTGGAGTTTCAGTACAATTATTGTTTAAAATACTATATTCATTAGGTTCAATAATATTACTTGATGTAATGTTCACTGTTAAGCTATCACATTCAGGGAAATTATATACTTGAGTCTCGCCACCGTAGAGTGCAAATACGCTAGGTAAGCATAAGATAAGTATTGCGATTAAGATTAGTTTTTTCATTGTTAAAACCCTCATATTGAAAAAAGAAAAAAAATAAATTTATACTACTACTGGAACAACTTTAGTAGTTATTGTGGATGACCCTGGTTTTAGTGCAACATTAATGTCATTTACTATCTGGAAGTTTACACCACCACCATTTGCTGGTAGGTTTAGCTTACCAACATCGTTTTGTGAGTAGGCCATTAAGTCTGTCTCAAATAGATACTTGTCTGTACAGGCTACGTCCCAACTTATGACATAGTTAGTATTATCACTAGTTACACATTCCTCTGGAACTAACCACAACTTTGCTCCATGACAATGCACATAATCCTCTCCTTCAGTTCCTTCAGATCCACTACAATAATTGTGTTCATCTACATTTCCATCAGATTCATAAGGCAAATCTCCAGTAAGTTCATTAACTAATATTGCTGATGCTGGGTCATTAAACCTATCTGAATTGTCTTTGTAGTAAATTAGCCTGTAACCACTTAAATCTTCTGTAGAACTAACTATTTCATAATCAAAAGTATCACCTGTCAAGTTGTAATGAATTGTTGCTTTTGCATTACCATTTTCTACCCATGGTGTATTACCAAAATCCACAACCTTTGTTGCTAGTTCTAAAACTCCAACATAACTTGTTGTAATTCCAACACCATCTCCAGGACTTACACTTGTTTCAAATTCTACAGGGGCTATACTTCCTGCCCTATTTTTTAATGTATGTACTCCACCATCATCTACAATGGTAACACCAGATAATTTATTATCCACTACCACAGACTGTTGAACATCAACCGTAGATGTCAGAGTGCCATAATAAGCCAATAGACCAGCCGTTGCACCAACAACCATCAATAACCCAATAACAACAAATGTTAAAGGGATTCCTAAAATTTTCTTTTTCATTTTTTATTTACCTCCGTTTCCATACCACTTTTCGAGATATGGATAAGATCCTCTATCATCATGCTAATATACATCTTCTTTATTAAGTGGTATCTCTTCACCTACCACCTTTACTTTAATCACATTCTCCGCCTTATATTTACTATAGAAGAAAAGAATAAAATAGGCCATTGTTATTATAAAAGTAGTGGTTACTATTGCCTCAAAATGAATATTAAGATCTAGGGTGTCTTTTTCAGTAAAATAGATGTATGCTAACAAAAAGGATTGCAACCATAATACAACCTTTAGTTCATTATAATGTTGTTTATATTTTGTATGGATTATTACATGCTTCATAAAACATTTGCGTTTCGGATACCCATGACTTCAGTCGTGGGTGGAGAAACGCTTACCTCCATCTTTCGATTATAATTGAGGGATTTTGGCGGATTGAACCGCCTTGGCTGTAAGCCCTCTGTCCCCCTCAGAGTTAAGTTCCCTTCGACAATGTTGGAGTGGCTTTTTACAGCATACACACCGTCTCGAATCCCTCAAGACTTTTAATGTATGCTGACAGTTGCATAGGACTAAGGAAGAATCCTATGGTGTCATAACCATACCAACGTAGCCAGTTAAGGCTTAGTCTGGTAACACAGGCTCCGTTGCCGGAAAGCCCCCCACTTTAGTGGGTGGGAATGTGTTACTGTTCTCCATTTCTTTTACTTCCTTTTGAAATGGGTTCGACAATTTTTGCATCCATATTCATCTGATTGTAATAATTCTAAGGAATCATGTCCACATTTAGGACATATTGAACTTTTAATTCCATTTGCCTTATTTTTCTTTTCATTTGCCATGGTTATTCTCCCTCTTGTCCCAATATTCTTTATAGATTTTTGGATACTTCTCACTAACAAACTCCATAAAATTGTGATATAACGCATGATTTTGTGCAAGTCTATTTGGTTTTGCCATTATCCTCTTTTTTGTTCTGAGAGGGTTTATTAGATTTGTTCAATCCCCTCATTTCTCTAACCATCCAATCAAATTGTTCTTCTGTTTCAATATTTATTGCTTCAATCATATTCTAACCTCTTTCTTACTTAAGTTCTCTTATACTTACAATCATATCAAAAGAACAATACCTTTTCTCTAAATAGTTACCGTTTAATTTCAAAGGTGGCAAAGAAGACATTAAAACTATTCTTCTATTAGTTGCATCATTCATCCAATAATATCCTATTGTCTTTTCTTCATGTCCACCACCATACCATTCTGTAATTTCTAAAGGTGTTCCTCTCTTATATTTTTTGTATCTCATCATTGGTTTTACCATTATAAAAAAGAAGGGGGGTAAAAGCATTACCTAAAAACCACACCTCCTTATATTACACCTTATAATTACTTCTAATAATCATTCCCCTTGTCTGTTTCCGTAACTGAGCTACTACCTTTCGCACAAACCCAATTATTTAGTAAACTGATTTTTTAATATTATCCTCTCTAACGATGCCACTTCTCTTGACAATTCCTTAATTAAAAATCTTAGATGTTTCACCCTACACCTTTTATGGATAGGACCTAAAGATACTTTTATAGGTAAAGAAGTGTCAAATACTCCCCATTGCTGATCTTCATAAACTAAATTATGACACGCAATACATTTCCCAATTATTCTACGTTCTTTTTTCATATTAACTCTTTTTTAGGTATTTCCCTATATCTTTCTTCACAGATACTTACCTTTTGTGCAATTTGGAACATCTTTCCATCCACCTATTTTCCTTTTTTCTTATTCACCCTTATTGGTTTTAATAAAATCTTATTTACTTCATTAAGATACATATTTAATACTACCGATTCCCCTACAATCTCTGGATGGGCACTATAATAAACATTTCTTTTATTCATCTTGCTTATTATTAAACTTCCCTCCATTAAAGCCCTCATTTTGATATATATCCAATTATCACTAAGATTGTCTCCAGATATTTTCTCAAACAATTCTTTACAATCTTTTATATTTAACCATTTTTTCTGGGATTTGGTTATCTGATAAAATGATTTGAAAAACTGTGCAGTCTTTTTTGATGTTCTTAATAAACTAATACCCTCTAATTCTTCAGTCCTATATATATCAAATGATTTTGTTATATAATCATCCAATATATTGAAATCATTAGTATTAAATTCATTGAAATTTTTCTCATTGAATAATTTATCATATTTTTTATTTAATTTCTTTAATTCTGTTTTTTTCTCCACTTTTAAAATTTGTTCAGGTGTTTGGGTTTTTGTGGCTTTCGTCAATTTTTCACACCCAGTATCCTTTTAATCTCGTCCATCTCTTCACTATACTCAACCCATTGAGTCAAAATGTATATTATTGCATCTTCTTTTTTATTATAATTTTTCTTTCTTTGTAGATATTTTATACATTTATTTAGAAATAAAGGTATTTCTAGTTTAGTTGAGATAGTAGTTATACGTTTATTTGTTTCCATTATTTTAAAATCCTCCAAATTCTTAAAATAAGAAAATACTCTATCTATTTAAAACTTTCTATTATGATATTTAATTACTTATAACATTCTCTTATAACAATAAGTGATAACATTTAGTGATAACATCCCGTTATAACATTGAGTGATAAACTGATTGTGAGTTGTGTTATAATGTTTAGTTATAACATTCCGTTATAACATTTCGTTATAACATTTCGAGATGTTCAACTGATATGATAATGACATTTCGTTATAACATTTCGTTATAACATACCGAGATGTTCAACTGATATGATAATGATGACGTTATATATATATATAATAAACTTTTTTTATTTATAAATAAAATAGATAACCTTAAATATGATGACTTAAAGCGAACTTTCTTAACGGCGTTAATAAAAACCCACTATGTTTGAGTAGTTACAAAAAAATAAACAAAAATAAAAAGGGTTTTGAAAAACGTCATCATCATATCACTTTGTTATCACACCTTGTTATAACTAAATGTTATCACTTTTAAATCTTCATTTTTCACTTGTGACACTTTTCAGTTTTTATACTATCACTAATTGTAATCAATTTTGAACTTTTTTATACTTTTTTAATTGGAATTATGCTATTTTTTGATATTTATTATAATTTGAAAAACACTTTAGTATAGAAAGTTTTAAATATATGAAGTATTTGGATTATAATATGGTACACAATATTATTGAGAAATATTATTATAAAGGTATTGAAGTGAATGATCTTATTAGGCTTATATGGGTTTTAAATCCAGATATACAGGCTACAACCATAATAAGGCATATATCAAGGTTAAAAAATAAGGTAGGTTTTATTGTTCCAGATAAAATTCCAATAGGGAAACAGCTTATATTGAAAGATATGAAGAGATTAGGTATTGCTTTAACATTCAAAACATTAAGAAAATATGGTATTAGTGTAGATGATATAACTGAAATTAATAAAATAAATCATTATAAAATAAGGAAACATTAATTTTTCCTAGAATTATTCTTTTTTATTCGTGCAGCCGAAAATACAGGGAGCTTTGTTTTCCTTGGTGAGTATATAGGGAATCTAGTCTTCCTCTTCTTTTTTATCTTATTATAAATCTTATTTTCATTCCATTTATGTTTCTTATATCCACCACTACCTTTTTCCTTAATTCCCTTTACAACGAATTCTGTGAAAAGGGGGAAAGTATCTAATTTAATAAGAAGTTCGATGATATCAACTACTTCATTATCTTCTTCTAAGTCATCAGAATGTTCTATTTTATCCATTTGGTTTAGGTCTAGCTGGTCTAGGTCTTGGATTCCTTACCATATTTCATCACCCCACATAACAATCATAACATACTTTCTCCACACTTACAATATCTACCCTTTTCCTATTCTTATCATCTACCCATTCTTGTTTAATTTCTTTCAGACAAGTGGTTTCCTTATCCTCTGTAATCTTTCCACAAATTTCACATCTTATCATAATGACGACTCCCACCCACATTTTTTATGGAATTTCCATAACTTAGGTATAACTTCTCCACATCCTGGACATTTCATTTTATTATCTTCTACCTCTACTTCTTCAGAAGGTTTAATAATTTCAACTTCTTCCGCAGATTTTAGAGGTAAAACAAAAATACCTCTCTTTATACCAGATACAAATAATTTATTTACTTTCCTCCAATACTCTTCAATTTTATCATCATTATCTACAAATCCAGGCCCCATATTACCTGCAACCATTTGCATGCATTGTGCCCAAAACATATGTTTCCTATCCTCTAATGTGTATGCCATATTTTAATCCCCCATTACCTTAACTTTTTTATCTTTTGGTTTAAAATCATCTAATAAAGTTTTGTTCTTCATTATCGTCTTAAAACTTATTTTTTTATCTGTCTTACTCATTGTTGCCCCCTCTTTAACCATTCCTTTGCAGCAATTTCCATTTGTTCATATTCAGATACAGGTTTTACCTCTTCAACTTCCTTTTCTTCAACTACTACTTCC
>Ga0208904_1000867_pt1 | contig 22414 bp, 17 predicted proteins | sample AntAceMetag02UKB_FD_184774 | JGI IMG/M metagenome (GOLD analysis project Ga0208904, IMG submission 184774) | Saline lake microbial communities from Ace Lake, Antarctica - Antarctic Ace Lake Metagenome 02UKB (SPAdes) (version 2) | ecosystem: Environmental > Aquatic > Non-marine Saline and...
TGATTGGGATAATATTTTAACCCATAATTATACAATCTTGAGAAACCTTTGCAATGACCGTATTTAAAACTTAGTTGCATTTTTTAAATTTTGTCTAAAATGTGAGTGAACTTATTCAACTAATACCATTTTCAATTAACCAATCCTCATTAAATTACAGAAAATTTTAGACGAGATGAAAAAAAATCTTAAATTAGTATCTGTAGATACCCGCCTACCGGCAGGCAGGCATTTAATATTTTTTAACAACTATCTAATATCTCTCTTTCGTTGTGAAATTTCAATATTTTAAACGAAAATTATGAAAAACAAGAAAGAATAATGGTATTATTTTGACGAGTTTTGAATAATTTGCAGTTAAAATATTGGGATTGCAACAGAATAAGGAGATGTTGGATAGTTGCAGAAGTCGCAGTCCAAATTTTCAAGACTTGGGTGAGGAGTGGTTGATTGAAAATGGTATAACCAAATAATTCCGAACATTATAATTCAAATTTTAAAAAAGTTTTTCTAAAATTGTTACTTTTATAAATTGAATTATTATATCTAATCAAAATATCTTTTTACTTTTATTTCTCAATCAAAAACTCCACTGTCTCTTTCCGCGCTTTTTTAATATACCACCCGCCCAAAATTCCTATTTCCTCGAACATTTCAATCTCATTATTAAAAACTTTCCCATCTAATCCCTTCGGTTTATCTTCTGGCACAGTAACTCTTATTATCTCGTTATCAGAATTTAATTCATCTTTAAAAGCTCGAATTAGAACATCTGGCCCCATTATATTTTTCGGCTTTAATAAAAAATCACCACCAAAAAACAATCGCTTTAAATTTTCATTATCTTCTTTATTTCTACCTATTACTACTAAGATTGGGCTTTTCTTTTTTCTCAGTTTCAACCAATAAATTCTTCCATATTTTAATAACTCTACATCCTTTTCAGTTATTTTAGAAAACTCATTTAAAGCCCGTTCTAGTCTCTTTCCAAAGGCTGGATCAGTCAAAAGACATCCTCCTGCTGGAGCTTCAAATTTTTTTATTCCCAATGTTTTTACCAATTCCAGCTGACGATTTCTTTGTCGGCCTTGTAAATCTAAAAGCTGTTCCCTGTCTACCCATCCTTGTTTTTCCATTTCCGTTTCTGACAAAAGCTTAGCCGAAAGCGGTCGCAACAACTCTTCACCAGCAGTTTTAGCGACTTCTGCTAAAGCTAGCTTATTTTGAGAAAAAGGTCGTTGTCCCAAAACTTCCCCACTAGCTAGAAAATCATAACCATTTTTATCAGCAAATTCTCGCGCTCGTTTAAACATCGCAGCATGACAATCAATGCAAGGATTCATATTTCTCCCTAAACCATGTGGTGGATTTTTAACTAATTCTAAAATATCAGTTCCAAAATCTTCCACAAAAAGTTTGACTCCATTAGCTTCAGCAATTCTCCTTGCTTTTTCCGCCCCAAAAAAATTACTAGAAAAACAAATTCCGGCTGTTTCAATTTCTTGCTTCTCTAAAATCTTCACGGCCAAAAGCGAATCCAATCCTCCAGAAAATAATACTAATGCTTTAATTTTTTTTCTCATTTTGAATTTGCAAAAATTAACTTTACCCTCTTATAATAACTCAAATTAACTCAAATAAAAACCTATCGAATAAAAAAGGCCCCTGAAAATTAGAACAGTGACCTTTGAGATGTTACCCAGAGAAGAGCTCCACGCTTGCTCCACATCTTTGCGTGGGAGGTGCTTTCTCGCGAAAAAGCAACGCGACCGATCGAGAACCATAGCTCTCTCCTCTGAGTTAAATAAGTATAATTAAAAATAAACCTTTTGTCAATTCTTATAATATTAAAAAAATATGATTTATTCGGAATTAGTAATCTAACCAAAAAAGCCTCCTCTTTCGAAAAGACTTTTTTACTAATTCGCTTTAGCGTCCGCCTCTGGAGGGTTCATTGCCGTGCCCGCCTCGGCGTAGCTTCAGCGAAGACGGGTTAATTACTAATTGTTAATTGTTAATCGCTATCACATTCCACCCATCCCCGGCATTCCCATTCCCGGCATTCCTACATCTTCTTTCTCTTTCGGAATTTCCACTACCGCCGCCTCAGTTGTCAAAAGCATTGCCGCCGTAGAAACACTATTTCTCAAAGCCGAAGTCACGACTTTAACTGGATCAATAATTCCAGCCTCAATCATATCAACATAAACATCCTCGGCTGCGTCATAACCCATATTAAAATTAATTTGCTTCCGACTCCGCAATTTGCTAATTGCTATTTTACCACTTTTTAAAACTTTTTTCTCATAAGCATTTTGATTTTCCAAAACATTGTTAATTACTAAATCCGGAGAGATTCCAGCATTCTGGGCAATTTGTCGAATCGGCTCATTTAAAGATTCAATCAAAACTTCCAATGCTGAATTCTGTTCAAGTGTCAATTTGTCTCCATCTTTTTCCTTATAATCTTTCAATTTAGTCGATTCATTTAATAAAGAAATTCCTCCTCCCGGTACAATTCCTTTTTCAATTGCCGCTTTAGTAGCCTCCACCGCATCCTCTACTCGATGTTGTTTTTCTTTTTGCTCAACCTCAGTAGCCGCTCCCACTTTAATCACCGCCACTCCTCCGACTAATTTAGCCATTCGTTCTTTTAAATTTTTCTTATCATAATTATCGGCTTTTTTTATTGAATTTTCAATAAATTTCACCCTTTTGTCCAATCCACTTTTTTTACCCTGACCACCTACGATTGTAGTGTTATCTTTACTGGAAACTACTTTAGTCGCCTTGCCCAAATCTTCCAATTCAGTCTCTTCTAATTTCATTCCGGTTTCTTCAGTCACCAATTTGCCTCCAGTCAAAATCGCAATATCTTCCAAAATTGCTTTTTGATTATCACCAAATCCTGGTGCTTTCAAAGCTAAAACATTTAAAGCTCCTCTTAATTTATTAACTACTAGCATCGTCAAAGCCTCTCCATCAACATCATCAGCAATAATAACTAATTCCTTTTGACCACTTTTAGAAATTTTTTCCAAAATCGGTAAAATATCTGCTCCAGTCGAAATTTTCTTGTCGGTAATCAAAATATAGGGATTTTTCAGCTCAGCTTCCATTTTATCAGTATTAGTGACCATATAAGGAGAAATATAGCCTCTATCAAAATTCATCCCTTTCACAATCTCTTTTTCTAAACCAAAAGTCTGCGATTCTTCCACACTAATTACGCCATCTTCTCCGATCTCTTTAATAACTTGAGTAATCATTTTTCCAATTTCAGCATCTTGAGCCGAAATCGTGGCCACTTGTTCAATCGAATTTCCCACAATTTGATAAGAAGTATCCTCACTCTGAATATTTTTAATAATTTGATCAGTATATTTCAATAAAGCATTTTTAAAATCAACCACATTAACCCCCTTTGAAACCATTTTAGCTCCACTTCGAGCTATTGCTTGAACCAAAATTGTGGCCGTAGTTGTTCCGTCTCCCGCCATTTCATTAGTTTTATTGGCTACTTCTTTAGCCATTTCAGCTCCAATATTTTCGTATTTATCTTCTAGCTCAATTTCTTTAGCGATACTCACTCCATCGTTAGTAATTACTGGCGCTCCAAAACTTTTTTCTAAAATAACATTTCTTCCTTTTGGTCCCAAAGTTACCTTAACCGTATCAGCCACTTTATCAATTCCCGCCATTATTGTCACTCTTGCATCTTCTTTAAATTTAATTTCTTTCGCCATTTTATATTCAATTATTTATTAAGTATTTCTTTCTCTATTAGTTTATCTTAAACAAATCTAGTCATTTGGTCAACCCAAAAAATAGTGCTTTCCCCTCGACAAATCATACTTTATTTGCTATCCTTTTTCATTGGTGAGACATTTTAAGTAAATTAAAAACTTTTTTGCAAAGGAGGAAAAGCAATGCGAATATTCTTAAGAAAATTTGTTGATGGTCTAATATTGTTCAACCCAAAAGGCGAACAATTTAAAGTCAAAGACTATAAAGTAAATTGTCAGTCGATAAATTGTTTTTTAGATAGTAAATTTGAATTAACAGTTCCGGCTTCGTTTTTGATTGTTGAAAACATGATAGATTTGAAAAATTTTTCGATAATAAGACCTAGCAAAAAACCAGCTGCTGTTACTTTACTATCACCGAATGAACACAGCGAGAGAATCATTCCCAAACTCTAGAAGGAAATTTACATGAAAGATTTTTATCGAAAACCGGCAATTCTAAATCTAGAATTTGCCGGTTTTTCATTTACAAAAAATTTTTATTTTCCAAAAATTACAAAAACTGCTAGACTAAAAAAGTCTTCATAACAATTACATTTATGTTTAAAAAAACTTACAAAAATTTTCAAAAACAAACAAAACTATCTCAAAAATTTGTCAAAAAAACACCAAATTCTTTTAAAGGATTAGTTAAGAATAAAAATAAATCTTTTCAAAAATTTCTCGAGACTAATACCGAAGAAAGAATTGGAAAATTTAATTTATTTCTCATTGGCTCAATGGCTTTAATTATTGTTTTCTCTGTTGGGCAAATAATCACCCAGAAAATCATCCTGATTGGACTAGAAAACAATCTACCTGAATTTCAAATTACTACTGATATTTTCGTAGACGGAAATTCAACTGCCGAAAAAAGAAATGGTTCTCCTTTAAGACCTTTTAAGTCTATTCACCAAGCCATAAACTTTATTCAAGAAAATTCCGAAATTAAAAATATTTATATCTACCCCTATCAATATGAAGGATCCTTAGAAATTCCCCAAAATATCAATCTTTACGCCTTTCATCCGGACACTTTTGTTGTCAGCTCTCTTTCGGATAAAAAAAATTTAATCCTAAATGGTAATAATATTATCAAAGGTCTAACTATTCAAGGCAGCCGTTATGCCATTTTCATTCCTGAAATGGCTCAATCAATTAAAATTCAAAATTGTAAAATCGAAAATGCTGATTGGTACGGAATCTATAATGAAAAACACCCTGAAATTAATAATCAATATAAATTAGAAGTGATCAACTCGGAAATTTCCAATAATAATCTCCAGGGACTTTATTTGCAAAAAGGGACTTTTGCTATGACTAACAGTAGGATTATTAATAATGGCGAGGAAGGCGTTGACCTTCATATTGATATGGACTCTACTATCACGGACAGTGAAATATCAAATAACGGCGAAGGTGGAATTGAAACTGAATTAGGAAATATCAACCTCACTGTTCAAAATTGCCTAATCGAAAATAACGGCTCCAGCGGAATCAATCTTCAAACTTATTCAGAAAGTTCCGTAGTCAATATTGAAAATAATATTCTCAACGACAATCGAGATTTCGGTATTCGCTGTGCTCTTCATGCTAAAGTTTCCAGCCCATATTTCACCAAGGCTCTCCAACCTTATCCCGCTAAATTCAATAAATTTTCTGGTAACACCGCTTCTATCGACCCCAATTGTTGGCGATATTAATTACCAAAAACAATAATTAATTTAAATTAAATTTTGCTATCATGCACTAGAGCATGATAACAAAATAATTTTAATTTCCAATTTATATTTTTAAACATTCAAAACACTGCTATTTTTGATTTTTTCTATAATTGTATCATCCGATAAATCTTTATTATCAACAATTAAATCAAATTTATATTTTTCTTTTAAAAACATTTTATTCATTTCTTTCACACTATCTATGGAAAGTTTAATTTGACCGCTCCGTGGTCTTTTTAACATTCTCTCAAAACACAACTCCAGAGGCGTTTCTATTTTTATTAATTTTACCGAATATTTAAGCTTCAACTTTTCCAAAAAATTCTTGAAAGAATCAAAAACCCCAACAGATTCAATTGAGACTGATTTATAATTTATTAATTTCTTATCGATAGCTTTTTCGATTTTTAACCAAACTTTGGTGTTTTCTTTTTCATCGAACTTATCTGGATATTTTATTCCCTCAATAAAAAAATTTTCAACGTTCAAAAATTCTATACCTAAATGTTTTTTCATAAGTAGTCCTATATAACTTTTTCCACTACCCTTTGCTCCTATTAATAAATATACGATTTTCACAAATTGAGATTAAATTTTAAGCTTATTTATATTATAACATTTCCTACCAAAAAATCCCGTTTCAGGGATTTTTTAATTCAAAAGTTGTTGATTTGTTTTTACTCGCTTTTAATCGCAAGCCCCAAATCGTCCAATTGTTTTTTGTCAATTTCTCCTGGTGCATCCATCATTACATCTCGTCCATTACCATCTTTGGGAAAAGCATAGATATCTCGAATTGAAGTCCAATCATTAATTACCATCATTAATCTATCAATTCCGGGTGCGTTACCACCGTGAGGAGGTGCTCCATATTTAAAAGCTTCTAACATATGTCCAAATTTAGTCTCAACCTCATCTTTGCTATAACCAGCAATTTCAAAAGCTTTATACATAATTTCTGGATCATGATTTCTAATTGCCCCAGAAGTCAATTCAAAACCATTACAAACCAAATCAAATTGATAAGCTAAAATTTCCAATGGTTCTTTTTCTTCTAAAGCTTCCATTCCTCCTTGAGGCATTGAAAAAGGATTATGACCAAAATCAATTCGGCCTTCTTCAATTTCTGACATATCATACATTGGAAAATCGGTCACCCACAACCAAGCCGCTTTCTTAGAATCTTTTAATCCCAATCTCTGACCACATTCATTTCGAATCGCTCCTAAAGCGCCACAAACAGCTCGCCATTTATCCGCTCCAAAAAATATAATATCACCTTTTTTGGCCCCAACTTCCATTATAATTTTTTTAGATAAGTCTTCTCCTAAAAATTTAACAATAGGTGATTGCAAAGAACCATCTTCTTTAACAATAATATAAGCCAAGCCTTTAGCTCCGTTATCAATAGCGATTTGTGTCAATTCATCAATATCTTTTCGACTGAATTTTTCCCCTCCTCCATCGACTTTCAAAGCATGCACAACATGTCCTTCTTTTTCAGCCATATCAGCGAAAACCTTAAATTCACAACTTTTAACTAAATCGCTAACAGAAACAATTTCCAAACCGAATCGCAAATCTGGTTTGTCAGAGCCATATTTATTCATAGCTTCTCGCCAAGCAATTCTAGGAAAAGGCTTACTTAAAACTTTCTTCTGACTATACTTTTCCGTTAATTCAACCATCAAAGGTTCCATAATTTCAAAAATATCATCTTGATCAACAAAACTCATTTCCATATCCAACTGATAGAATTCTCCGTAATGCCGATCCATCCTTGAATCTTCATCTCGAAAACAAGGTGCAATTTGAAAATATCGATCTACTCCTCCTACCATCAATAATTGTTTAAATTGTTGTGGGGCTTGAGGCAAAGCATAAAAATTTCCAGGATACATTCGAGAAGGTACTATAAAATCACGCGCTCCTTCCGGACTAGAACTAGTTAAAATTGGAGTTTGAATCTCCCTAAAATCTCGATCATAAAAATATTTTCGCATATCCCGAATCATTTCATCTCGCACTTGAAGCATTTTTTGCATTTTTGGTCGTCGCAAATCAACGTATCGATATTTCAAACGAATATTTTCGTTGGCTTCTTCACTTTTCTCATCATCCAAAACAAATGGAGGAGTTTTGGATTTATTTAGAATATTTAGTTTAGTCACTTCTACTTCAATTTCTCCAGTCGCCAATTTTTCATTTATCATCTCATCAGGCCGAGCAATCACTTTACCTTCGATTTGAATCACCCATTCACTTCTTAGCTCTTCCGCCTCTACTAGAGCCTTTTTATTGACTTCAGGGTTAAATTTAACTTGAGTAATTCCATATCGATCTCGCAAATCAATAAAAATGATGCCACCATGGTCTCTACGGCTATGTACCCAACCGGCTAATTCGATTTCTTCATCAATTTGCTTTTTATTCAATTCACCACAAGTATGAGATCTTAACATTTTTGTTATTTAAATAATTTATCGTTTATTATTTTTGTTATTATAAACAAATAGCTTAACTTTTTATACAAATTTTATAATTTAACCTGCCTTTATAATACACTACCTCATTAAAAAATCAACAAAATTAAAATTATCTCAAAAAATTTTGACAATCACTTTTTAAAAGCCTAAAATAAAAATATCTCAGTAAAACCTAAAAATTAAAATTAAATTATGAGCGAAGGAACGCAAATGGGCAAATTTAAACATCAGGATTATCTCCACAAATCTCATTTTGAAAAAAATGATAGTGGAACTATGGGAGGGAGAATTAATAAAATAAATTCAGAATACGCTGAAGGAAAATTACTAGAAATTCAGGAAAATAGCACAGGACATGATTTTATTGAAAAAATATTTCAAGATTCCATTGTGGAAGAAAAATTTAAAAGATGGAAACTTTGCGAAATTTTAGCCACAATAGAAGATCAGGACAACGAAATTGATATTCCTTCTTTTGGAAAAGTAGATTCTGCTCTATTGGGAAGAATGGTTGAGATTTGGAACGAAGAACAAGAAAAAGCTAACTAATTTTTTTACATTTTTAAAAGCCATGATTTAGATTTAAATCACGGCTTTTTATTTTTTCCTCTTATTTTTTGTTAAACAAGAGCGCCCCCTGATAGCTCCTTAACTTTAAAGCTACAACATCCACATTCAGGACATCCATCTTTTTCAAAAGAACATTTGATATCATCTCCCTGACTAATCTCTTCTTGAAAATTACATCCCGCTCCATCACAAATCAATAAAAATTTTTCCGCCTCACACATTATCTATCCTCCCTTGTAAATTAAAAGCTGCCTACACTTCTTTAACTAAATTTAATTATCCCACATTCCAGCTATAAAGTCAATTCAAAGCCAAAAAATCGCAGAAAAAGATATTCTAAATATATCTTCCCCTAAATACACCAAAAAACCACCCTCCCGGGCGGTTTTTTTATCTAAATTTTTTCTATAATTTCTCCTGCAATTAAAGGGCTTCAGAATTTGAGTACAATTCTAGGAAAATTCGAGCACCAATCGAGATGTACGAACAGTACATTGAGAGAGTGGCGGAGGAAGGGATTAAGTTCGAATGCAATTTCGTAGTGAAATTTAAAATTTTTGAGGTAAATTATTCAAACCTGCCTGCCGGCAGGCAGGTAATTTTTGAAGCACTGTTCGCCGCGGCGAATCAATGTAAGAAAATTTTTGTATAATTTAGCCAAAAATTTTAGATTGAATAGAAAAGGTATTCGAAGTTAATCCCAAGACAAAGAAGTTCACCAACTGGGAAAGCCTTCCTATAATCCTCGCTTTTCTCTATAGCCTGTTCCAGCTGGAATCAATTTCCCAATAATCACATTCTCCTTCAATCCTCGCAAATAATCACATTTCCCTTCAACTGAAGCATTAATCAAAACCTTGGCAGTTTCCTGAAAAGACGCCGCCGACAAGAAACTTCCGGTTGAAAGCGCTACTTTAGAAATTCCTAAAACTAACCTTTCTCCCTTGGCCTCTTTAAGTCCACTTTCCTTAGCTTCAGCATTCAATTCTTCAAACCGTTCTATTTCAACTATATCACCTTCCAATAAATCAGTATCACCAGATTTGGTTATTTTTACTCGAGAAAGCATTCTTCGAACGATAATTTCAAGATGTTTATCATTAATTCCCTCGCCTTGAGTTTGATAAATTTCTTGAACCTCTTGAACAACATATCTATGCAGTGCTTCTTCGCCGTTAATTTTGAAAAGTTTTTTAAGGTCTAAATGCCCTTCAGATAAAATTTGACCCCGAGTAACATCAGCTCCTTGTTTGACATTAACATTAATTACAGCTGGAATAACATATTCTTTAATTTCAACATCAGCAGCCGTTTTTTTGTCGGTAACCTCTTTTTGAACTCGAATGATTTTCTGCTTTTGATTCTCTTTAATCTCAATTACTCTCCCGTTAAATTCAGCAATAATTCCTTCTGTTTTAGGAGTTCGATTTTCAAAAATTTCTTCTACTCGAGGAAGTCCCTGAGTAATATCAGTTCCGGCAATACCTCCAATGTGGAAGGTTCTCATCGTTAACTGAGTTCCTGGCTCACCAATGGATTGAGCGGCTACAATCCCCACTGCTTCACCTAATTGAACTAAATGGTTCCTACCTAAATCCAATCCGTAACATTTTTGACAAATTCCTCGATGAGTTTGACAAGTAATTAAACTTCTAATTTTAATCTTATCTAATTTAGAAGCTTCAATTAATTTAGCTTGATTATGATCTATCATGTCACCCTTCTTGGCAATTTTTTCTTTCGTATTAGGATCTATTGCATTCTCAATTAAAACTCGTCCTACAATTCGAGAAGCGAAGCTTTGCCCAATACTTTCAGCATCTTCAGCATACATATAAGTTCCTCGATTATCGCCACAATCCTCTTCTTTCACAATCACATCTTGAGCAACATCAGCCAAACGTCGAGTTAAATAACCCGCAGTCGCTGTTCTCAAAGCCGTATCAGCCATACCCTTTCGAGCACCATGAGTAGAAATAAAGTATTCCAAGACACCAAATCCACCCTTCAAAGAACCTTTCACTGGCAATTCAATTGTCTCTCCAGTTGGACCAGCCACCAAGCCTTTCATTCCAACCATTTGAACTACCACAGATTCAGATCCTCGAGCTTTAGAAGTAATCATTGAGGCAATTGAACTTTCCGGATCAATTACTTTCTTAACTTCTTCAGCCACTTTATTTTTAGTATCATTCCAAATTTCAATTACCTTAGATTTTCGCTCTTCATCAGTTAACAAGCCTTCTTCAAATTGATTATTAACGTCTTTAACTAACTTTTCAGCAGCCGCAATTAAAGCGTCCTTGGCTTCTGGAATAGTTACATCATCCATTCCTAAACTAATTCCAGATTTAGTAACATATTTGAAACCTAATTCTTTTAAGTGATTTAGAAAAGCAACTGTGGCTTCCTTCCCCTCTGTTAACAATAATTTGGCAATTAAATTCTTCAAATCATTTTTGTCCATAGTCTTATTCAAATAAGCCATTTTATCAGGCAAAGCATCATTCAAAATGGCTCGCCCAGCAGAAGTTTCATATTTTTCTTCGTCATCTGTGTACAAAATAATTTTTGCTCTCAATCCAATAATCCCTGATTGATAAGCCCGAATAACATTTTCGATAGAAGAAAAATATTTATTTTCACCCTTTAATCCTTCTTTAATTTGAGTTAGATAATAAATACCCAAAACAATGTCTTGAGAAGGATTTACAATTGGGTCACCACTGGATGGTTTTAATAAATTTCGACTAGATAGCATAATTTCTTCACATTCTACTCTCGCTTTTTCAGTCAACGGAACATGTACCGCCATTTGATCTCCATCGAAATCAGCATTAAAAGCCGCACAGACCAATGGATGAATCTGAATAGCCTTGCCTTCTATTAGTTTTGGTCTAAAGGCTTGAATAGATAACCGATGCAAAGTTGGGGCTCGATTCAACAAGACATACTGATGATCAATAATTTTTTCCAACATTTCGTAAGCCTCCTCGACTTCATCGTCTACCATTCGTCCTGCAATTCGAACATTATGAGCATATTCATTTTCAATTAGTTTGTTGATAATAAAGGGCTTAAATAATTCTAAAGCCATTTTTTTAGGCAAACCACACTCATCTAATTTCAAATTTGGACCAATTACGATTACACTTCGCCCAGAATAATCCACTCGTTTACCAAGCAAATTTTGTCGAAAACGACCTTGCTTTCCCTTAAGCATATCAGCTACTGACTTTAAAGCTCGGTTTTGCCCAGTTGAAGCTGTAACTCGAGTTTGATTTCTCCGAGTACTATTATCCAATAAAGCGTCCACTGCTTCTTGTAACATTCTTTTTTCATTTCTTTGAATAACCTCTGGAGCTCCCAAACTAATCAATTTTTTCAAACGATTGTTCCTATTGATAATTCTTCGATAAAGATCATTCAAATCAGAAGTAGCAAATCGTCCTCCGTCCAATTGAACCATTGGTCGAATATCTGGAGGAATAATTGGAATGACTTTAAGCATCATCCAACTTGGTTTTAAGCTAGCTAATTTAAAACCTTTAAATAATCTCAATCTTTTAATGATTTTCTTTCTATCAATGGCAGTTTTCTTATCTACATCTTTTTCTAGAAATTTAATCTCTTTATCTAGATCAATCATTGCTAATAATTTTTCAACTGCTTCGGCTCCAATAGAAGCTTCAAAAACTTGACCAAATTTTCGAGAAAAATCATAATATTCTATTTCACTTAAAACTTGTTTTACTTGAAGACTGTTTAATTCATCCTCGGTTTGTTTAAAAATTTTCTTTAAATTATTTTTGTCTTCTTTTTTGTCGGTCATTTTAATTTGTTTTTTGCAATCAGTTGCCAAACTATCTAGAGCTTCTTTCCGAGCTTCTTCATCTACTGCAGTAATTATATATCCAGCAAAATAAACAACTTTTTCTAAAATTCCTGAAGGTAAATTTAAAGCCAAGCCAATTTTTGAAGGTAAACCTTTTAAAAACCAAATATGAGAAACTGGGGTGGCCAACTGAATATGCCCCATTCTCTCTCTCCGAACAATAGATCGAGTAACTTCCACTCCACATTTATCACAAACGATACCTTTATATCTGATTTTCTTGTATTTTCCACAATAACATTCCCAATCCTTAGAAGGGCCAAAAGTTTTCTCACAGAATAATCCATCTTTTTCGTATTTTTGGGTTCGATAATTGATGGTTTCTGGTCGAGTTACTTCTCCGCTAGACCATCCCAGGATAGTTTCTGGAGAAGCCAACTTAAGTTGAACCGTATTAAAATCAGAAATTTTAGTTATTTTGTCAGCCATTTAATTGAATTAGAAGTTATTTAAAGTTTTTTGGAAATTTTAAGTTTTAGTTCTGTCTCTTTTCTCCGCTTGATCTGAAAAGATTAACCTCCAAAGCCAATGCTTTTAATTCATTGACTAAAACATGGAAAGCAGCAGGAATGTTGGGTTGATTAATTTTTTCTCCTTTAATAATAGATTCATAAGCATTAGATCTGCCTAGGACATCATCGGATTTAATAGTCAACATTTCCTGAAGAACATTGGCAGCGCCATGACCTTCAAGAGCCCATACTTCCATTTCTCCAAATCTTTGTCCACCAAACTGAGCTTTACCTCCCAATGGTTGTTGAGTAATTAAAGAGTAAGGACCAATTGATCGCATATGCAATTTATCTTCCACCAAATGATTTAATTTCAAAATATACATATAGCCAACTGTAGTTCTTTCGTCAAAAGGCTCACCGGTTTTACCATTAACTAAATTCATTTTCCCATCTTCTGGCAAGCCAGCTTTACTTAGCTCTTCTTTAATTTGCTCTTTGGTAACCCCGCTTAAAGCAGGAGTGGCCGCCTTATATCCCAAAACAGAAGCTGCCCAACCTAAATGAATTTCTAAGATTTGCCCTAGATTCATACGAGAAGGAACTCCCAATGGAGTCAAAATTAAATCAATTGTAGTACCATCTGGTAAAAATGGCATATCTTCTTCATTGGCAATTCGAGAAATAACACCTTTATTGCCATGTCGTCCAGCTAGCTTATCCCCAACAGAAATTTTTCTTAATTGAGCAATAGAGATTTGAATTTGCTGAATTACGCCAGCGGATAATTTATCCCCTTGTTCTCTAGAAAAAATCTTAATATCTACTACTTTTCCGCTTTCTCCATGAGGTAAATATAAGGAAGTATCCTTAACATCTCGAGCTTTTTCACCAAATACGGCTCGCAATAATCTTTCTTCAGCTGTTAAATCTCCTTCGCCTTTCAAAGTAACTTTACCTACAAGAATATCCCCAGAACCAATTTCTGCTCCAATCCTAATAATTCCAGTTTCATCTAGATTCTTTAATCGGTCTTCTGAAATATTTGGAATATCTCGAGTCACAATTTCCGGCCCAAGCTTGGTATCTCTAACATCAATTTTGAAGTCTTCAATATGAATTGAACTATAATTATCAGTCTTAAGTAATTTTTTGGAAATAATAATCGCATCCTCAAAGTTATAGCCTTCCCATGACATCAAAGCTGTTAAAATATTTTGTCCTAAAGCAATCTCACCATTCTCCGTAGAAGCTCCGTCAGCCAAAAGATCACCAACTTTAACTTTCTGCCCTCGATCAACTCGAGGAATTTGATTCATACAAGTATAACCATTGGATTTTACAAAATTCTGTAATATATATTCTCGCTTTTTAGTTTTTTCGCCATCTTGATATTTAACAACAACGTGATCAGCATCAACTTCAACAACCACACCATCTTCTCTAGCCAAAATAACTTGACCAGAATCAGCGGCGGCTTTATCTTCCAAGCCAGTTCCTACTAAAGGAGCTTGAGGTTGGATACAAGAAACTGCTTGTCGTTGCATATTTGAACCCATCAACGCTCGATTAGCATCATCATGTTCTAGAAAAGGAATTAGCCCAGTTGCTACTGAAATAAACTGCTTGGAAGAAACATCAGCATAATCAACCTCTTTGATTTCACAAGATTGAGGAGCTCCTTTGTATCTAATGTCAACTTCTTTTTCAAAAATATTATCGAACTCATCAACATTAATTCCAGCGTGAACTATTCGATGTTTTTCTTCTTCCAAGGCATTCAGATATTGAACATCGCCTTTAATGAAAATATGAACTTTAATTTTTTTCTTACCAGATTTTCGAATTTTTCCAAGATCGGTCCCTTTTATGGAGTCACCTTTTTTAAACAAAATTTTTCCCGCTGCAGTTTTAACATCTTCAGCTAAAATTCTTCCAGTCCATTCTTCAATATTATCGTCAATAGAAATAGTTCTTCCCACTGGTCGATAGGGAGTTTCCAGAAAACCATACTTATTAATCTTGGCATAAGTAGCTAAATGACCTACCAATCCAATATTTGGACCTTCTGGAGTTTGAACTGGACAAATTCTTCCGTAATGAGAAGAATGCACATCCCGAACTTCAAATCCTGCTCGCTCTCGTGCCAGTCCTCCTGGACCCATAGCGCTAATTCGTCGTTTATGTTCCAATTCAGCTAATGGATTAATTTGATCCATAAATTGAGAAAGTTGAGATGAAGCAAAAAATTCTTTAATAACAGTTGCTGCTGGTCGTGGATTAATCAACTGACCAGGCATTACCGTGGTACTATCAGAAGTACTCATTCGGTCTCGAATATTTCGAACCATTCTGGCTAATCCCACTCGAACTCGATTTTGGACTAATTCACCAACTCCTCGAATTCGTCTAGAGCCTAAATGATCAATATCATCTGGTTGAGCTTCGGGATTATTATTCAAATTAATAATTTCCTTGAGAATCATTACTAGTTCTTCTTTAGTCAAAATTCGATCGGCTTCTTTTTCTTCACTTTTATTCATTCCCAAACGAGCATTCATTCGATATCGTCCAACCTTACTTAAATCATATCGGTCAAAACCAAAAAACATCCCGTCAATAATTTGTTTGGAATTTTCTTGAGTAGCAAGGTCTCCTGGTCTCAGTCGTTTATAGATCTCTTTATAGGCCTCTCCTACAGTTTTAGTAATATCCTTTTTTAAAGTTTCTTGAATATATGGATTTTCTTGAGTATCAACGTCCTTAAACTCTTCAATAATAGCTTCTTCGGTTTCTACTCCAAATATTTTCAGCAAAGAAGTGGCCGGAATTTTTCGTCTTCGATCAATTTTAACCCAAATAACATTATTGTAATCAGTTTCGAATTCAAACCAAGCTCCTTTATTAGGAATAATTTTAGCACCAAAAAGTTTTTTACCTTTTTGATAATTCATTGTAAAGAAAACTCCAGGGCTTCTAATTATTTGGGAAATAACTACTCGTTCAATTCCATTAACAATAAAAGTTCCTCTTTCAGTCATTAAAGGAAAATCAGTCAGAAAAATTTCTTGTTCTCGCACTTCTCCAGTTTTTTTGAAAAGCAAAGAAACCTTAACTCGCAAAGGAGCGTCGAAAGAAACATTTTTATTTTTAGCTGTATATTCGTCGTATTTTGGTTCATCTAAATAATACTCACCAAAAGTTAACTCCATCTCCTTATTAGTAAAGTCAGTTAAAGGTGAAATTTCATCCAACACATCTCTTAAGCCTTCCTCCAAGAACCAGTCATAGGAAGCTTTTTGGGGTTGAATTAAATTAGGAAGAGATACCATTGAAGTTTTCTTGAAAAATTTTCTCTTAGAAAGACTTGAATGGGTACTAAAACTTTTTTTAACAGTAAGTTTTTTAGATTCTGACATATTTTTTAGTAATTATTTGCAAGCATCTTTTAAACAGCCCATAAAAAAGATGTTTGAAAACAGTTTCTTGTTTAATAAATAACCCTCAACCCAAAGAAAATCAATTTGAAATTGATTTTTATCTTATTACTCTATAGTTAAAAATTTATATTCATCGACCTTGTTTTTCAAAAATGAAAACTCTACTAATTGAAAATGGTTCTTTAATGAAAATAATCTATTTTTCAGACCGAAAGATAACCACAAAAATAGTTGCTTCCAACCTTTTTGGCAGTTAAAATAATCGTAAAGTCATTATATAAACAAAAAATTATTTTGTCAAGCAATAATTGACTGTCTTTGAAACAGTTGTCATTATTCTTTCAGTACTAAAGCCAGCACTGATTATATTTACATCGGATTTTTCTAAATCCATTGCATTTATTTTATTCTTCCTTAAGAGTCTATCAAGATTTTTCAACAATGACAAGGATAAACTATTTTCGTCCTTCCATTCGATTTTATCTACAATTTCCTCACCGTCTTTAACTTCTAGCAAAATATCTCGATCCTTGACTCTAATATTTAAATTCATTTACAGATTTTAAAAACATAAACTAACCCTAAGTATCCCAAAATTAACCAAATAAGTCAATGCGAGTCAAATAAAAAAACACTTTTAGACTGAAATTGTTCAGAGTGTTTTAAGTTGCCCGTTTCCTGCTACTGACGAAATTGCGTCAAAGAAAAAGTTAGATCCCGGGAGGGCTAGCTGATCAAACGATCAGGAAACGGGCAACCTTTGGCTCAATTTTTATAAATCATCCGGAGAATGGGGGATGGCGCCCCGAAGACAATAAATAAAAATTGAGTTTTATTCACCCTTGCTGACGAATAGCGTCAGATGATAATCCACAAAAGAGCAGATCCAAGGACAAAAGCAAAATAGCTATATCTTGTAATTGAATTGCCCATCCTTTAGGCGAGTAGCCAGAATAATCTAACAATCCGGAGCAGAGACTACCTGCTGTCTTTATTCAGAACGAGCAGAGGATGAGCAAAATGAAAAGAACTTATAAAAAAATTTGGGAGTTGGTAGAAATGAGTTAGGAAGGTGCCATACCTCGGAAACCTAAATTTACTCATATTAAGCTGGTCTTCAGGTTGCGTTTTAGTGCGTGTCTAAAAACTACTAACAACCACACATCTAAATTACGTCTTAATACCGCCGATTTTTGCGCTCCGCAACTCCCAAATATCAATATATTATTTCAATTGTCTTAAAATGTTACCAGGAAAAATAAATTTGTCTAGAGAATATGAACATTTTGGAATAAATTCCCAAAATTTAATTTACAATTTTCAATTTCGCTTGTCATTCTCATGAAGACTCGCCTCGCTGAAGCTTGGACGAAGCGAACGATAATCCAGAACTTTAATTTTCAAAAACTGTTACCGGACTTATTGCTAAACAAATTACTTAACACTTTTATTTTACCTCTCTCTTAAAATAAATCAATCTTTTACTCCAACAAAAACACCGCCTCTGACGTTATTACCTTATCCGCCTATGGCAGGAAAATTGAAAAATCAAAAAACCAAATTGAATCCATAGCCAATCAAAATCATTCCCAGAGCTACTATTCCAAAAAAAGCCAATAGCAACGGTAATTTCATTACTCGTTTCAAAATAAGAGCCTCTGGCAACGAAAGTCCAACTGTAGCCATCATGAAAACTAAAGCAGTACCAAGCGGTATTCCTTTTGCGACTAGTGACTGAATAATTGGGATAACTCCACTAGCGTTAGAATAAAGAGGAACAGCTAAAATTACTGCCAATGGAACAGCCAATGGATTCTCCCTGTTGATATAATTTTCAAAAAATCCTTCGGGCACATATCCGTGAATCAAGGCACCTACTCCCACTCCGATTAAAACATAAAGACCTATTTTTTTCGTAATTCCAAAAGACTCTTTAGAAACAATTTTCATCACCTGCCAAGAAAACTTTTTATCTTCCTTCTTCATTTTATCTTTACTTTTAATTTTCCATACATAGTCTTCTACATATCTCTCTAATTTTAATTTTCCTAAAATTGCCCCTCCAGCCATACCAATTAAAATTCCAGCGATCGCATAAGCAAGCGTTATTTTCCAACCAAAAAGTCCTATGAACAGAGTCAGCGCTACCTCATTTACTAAAGGAGAAGTAATTAAAAAAGCAAAAGTGACACCCAAAGGAATTCCAGCTTTTACGAAACCAATAAATAAAGGGATAGAAGAACAAGAACAAAAAGGAGTAATGATTCCAAAAATTGTAGCCAAAAAATAGTCTAATCCAAAAAATTTATGATTAGCCAAAAAATCTCTCAGCTTTTCAACTGGCAAATAATAACGAAGCAGACTCATGAAATGAGTAATGAAAAGCAAAAGCAAAATTATTTTAACACTGTCATAAACAAAAAAATTAACCACATCGGCTGTTTTTGTATACTGGATTAATCCAAAAATGTTATATGTAAGCCAATCGGCAAATTGCTGAATCATAATTCTTATAAATTAATTAAATATTTAACTAGATATTGCAGATAATAAATTCCTGTCAGAAGAAATACAGTCGCCACACTATATCGCATAACTTTTTCAATTTTGCTCATCATATTATACATTTTGCCTACTTTCTCAATACTAAAAGATAAAATGAAAGAAAAAATAACGACTGGGAGCCCCGTGCCCAATGCAAATAGTGGAGGCAGCAACAATCTTTCAGGAGAACTAAGCACTAAAGGTATAAGTATCCCAAAAAAAATCACTCCGCTATAAGGACAAAATGCCAAAGCAAATAAAATTCCCAGAAACAACGTTCCAATATATCCCTTGGTCATCAACCACTCTTTTAACTTCTCTATTTTTTCGCTTTTTGATCCAAAATTAATTTTTATTATCCCAAACATTACCAGCGAAATCAAAATTAATACTATTCCTAAAATTTTATCTCCCCAGCCTTGAAAAATACTAGCAATTTGAAAAGTGGAAAGTCCAAAATAAATAAGCGTTGCTAGAAGAGTATAGCTGATGGCCCTCCCCAAGGTATATATCAAGCCACTCATAAGGCTATGCTTAGCGGTCTTAACATCCTTAGAAATATAGGCGATAGCAGTTATATTAGTAGCCAAGGGACACGGACTAATAGAAGTCATTACTCCTAAAATAAAGGCTGTAATTAAGGGAAGATTGTAGTAATCAATAATAAAGTTTAAATAATCCATTAAAGTTTTTGTTTTATTTTATTTAAAATATAATCTTTGAAATCTTTTTCATTAGAGACCAACCTCCAAACCGTTGCATCTTCTTCAATATTGTCTTCTGCTTCAATTATGCTGTTAATAAATAAGGAAGATCCCGTAGCTTGAAATTTTTTTGCCAATTCTTTATTTTCTGACAAATCAATATTTACTTCTCGAAATTCGATTGTTCCGTTTCGAAGCTCAGGTTGAAAAAATTCCTCAACAGTTTCTTTGGTGTATTTTCCAATTGTTGTACAAGAATAACAACGATTAGTAGCGTGAAATAAAAATATCTGAATTTTTTCCGCTTGTTTTTCATTTTTCGATTCAACGACCTCGGAAATATTTTGCCGAGTATCTGTGCTGACATCTTTTGGTTTATCTTCTTTGCTCGAATTAAAATTCATATAAATAATAATAACAGCCAAAAATACAGTACCTCCATAAAATAAATACATTTCTATTTTTTTCATAAAATAATTTTTGTTTAAATAACTTATTTAGAAAGAATAGTTTCGATTTCCTTGACATCCGGAATTCTTCCTGATGTTTCCACTTTATCATCAATAACCAAAGCTGGCACTCCCATCACACCATAACTCATAATATCCTGAATTTCAGTTATTTTTTCGATATTGATTTCCAATTTCAATTCTTCCAATGCCCGTCTTACGTTAGCTTCCAGTTTTTGACAATTTGGACAACCGGTCCCTAAAATTTTGATTTTCATAGTTTATTTTAATCTTTAATAATTTGATTGAATAAATTCTTATATTCTCCCAAAACTTTTTGGTTAACACTATAAATAATAAAAGTTCCTTCTTTTCTTTTTTCCACTAAAGCTAATTTTTCCAATCTAGCCAAATGATGAGAAACCAAATTTTGCGATAATTCTAAAGCACTAAAAATTTTGCAAACGCAAAGTTCCTTCCTAGTCAAAAGACAAAGAATTCTCAACCGATTAGTATCCGAAATAATTCGTAAAAACTCTCTCAATTCAAGAATATTCTTCATTTTTTCCAAATTTTTTCCACAACAATTTTTTTCCATAAAATTAAATATCAATATACATTGATATTCTAACAGCCCTCAACTTCTAGGTCAAGTTTTTTATAAATAAGAAATTTTTACCAAATCAATCTTAATTCCCCCTCCTCCCCACAACAAAAACACCATTTCTGGTGTCATTGAAAATTTAGTAATTGAAAATTGATTGCCCGTCTCGCGTCACTTGCCGAGGCGGAAAAATTGTGAATTGGTTTATTGAAAATTAAAAAAGCGCTCCAAAAAGCGCTTTTTAATAATTCTGAATAAATCAACAAGATTTTGAATGACAAAAATATATTTCCATCATTACCTTTTGCGGTTTCCGCCATAGGCGGATCAGCCTATGGCTGAAGCCTCACAAAAAGTATTAACTATCATCATCTTTTGCGGTTAGTCCTGCCCAGACGAATCTGGACAAAAACCAGCATATTGGTACTCATACCATATGGCTATAGATTTGCTTTCGTCTTGCGACTAGAGCTAGGTTCTATTAGACCCTTGACTTGCACTCAAGTAAACTTGAGTTTAGACCGTCGGATAAATTCAACTTATTCAGTGCCCTGTAGAACAGGTTCACTTAGCGAATAAGTCTCTCGAATTTATCGATTATCTCCCTAGAAAGGAATAACTTATTCTTCCTCAATACTTAAAATCTCAGCTTCCAGTTTTTTGGCATTCCCATGAGAAAGTAATCCTAAATAGGAATTAATTGATTGCGCATTTGATTTTACTTTAATTCTTTTCATCATTCTACGTTTTGTTGTTGTTCTTAGAACTCGATAGTTCGGAAAATTGACCCAACCCAAGAAGTCCACTCCTGAAAAAAGAGTTTTCAAGATGATTTTTTTAGGATGCATTTCTAATTTTAATTCTCTTCTTAAAAAATTTGCAATTTGTAAAATAATCTCTTCTTGTTGTTTTTTGTTTCTTGAAAAAAGAACAAAATCATCAGCATAGCGAATATAATATTTGATTTTTAATTTGTGCTTAACAAATTGGTCAAATTCATTCATGTAAATATTAACAAATAATTGTGAAGTTAAATTTCCTAACGGAAGGCCAACTTTGCTTTTTCTCTTGGCGTTAAAGCTGTTTATTAATCTTTTTAGTAACCATAGGATATTTTCATCTTGAATGTACTGACTTAAAATTCTTAGTAAAATTTCGTGGTCAATGTTAGCAAAGAATTTTTTTATATCACCCTTTAAAACCCAGCAAGTCTTAGTGTTGTTTTTACTCACAATATTCGAGAACTCTTGAAATCTTTTAATCGCTTTGTGGGTGCCTTTATTAAGCCGACAAGAATATGAATCAGTAATAAATGCTCTATCAAAAAATGGATATAGTTTTCTGTATATAGCATGATGAAGTAAACGGTCACGAACTGTCGCCTTATGAATATCTCTAGGTTTTGGGTCGCCAATCTTGAACGCTTGATAGTTACCATGCTTGTATGTATGATAAAGAAGGTCATTTCCAAGCGATAATACATTCTCCATAAAATTCACTTGAAAAAACTGAACGTCTTTTTTCTGTTTTTTACCTCGTGCGAATTCCTTCCAAGCTTCCAGTAAATTTTCAATACTAACTATTTCTTCAAAATTATGAGTAAATTGAATTTTCATAAAAACCCTTCTGTTAATACCCCCCCCCCATTTTTCTACCATCTTTACTTCAGAAATCAAAAGACTTTTACCTTTTGTGGTATCAGTGCTATCGAGTTATACCTAAAGAGCATCGCTATACCCTAGGGCAAAAGTCGGACAATTT
>Ga0208904_1000871_pt1 | contig 22394 bp, 21 predicted proteins | sample AntAceMetag02UKB_FD_184774 | JGI IMG/M metagenome (GOLD analysis project Ga0208904, IMG submission 184774) | Saline lake microbial communities from Ace Lake, Antarctica - Antarctic Ace Lake Metagenome 02UKB (SPAdes) (version 2) | ecosystem: Environmental > Aquatic > Non-marine Saline and...
TGAAACTGAAACTGAAACTGAAACTGAAACTGAAACTGAAACTGAAACTGAAACTGAAACTGAAACTGAAACTGAAACTGAAACTGAAACTGAAACTGAAACTGAAACTGAAACTGAAACTGAAACAGCTAAGCCAGCCAAGAAAACTAAACCAGATAAATCAACCGAGCCAGCAGAAACAGAGTCAACAACAATGACGGGTCTTGTAGTAGGAAAAAATTCAGAAATAACCAAAGAAAATACAAAAATGACCTTATATGAAAAAATTAAATTCGGGATTGCATCAATTTTTAAAGGAAGATCAGTAGGAAAAGTTTCATATGAATGGGAAGGAGAAGAAGAAATAGACGGAACAGTAAGCCTAGAAGCTCCTTATACGCTTGAAATTTCCGAAGGCAAAACAGTTAAAATAAAATCAGGAAGCGTAAAAGACGGCGCAATAAATTTAGATGATAGTGAAATATCACTAACGCAGGAAGGAAACACAGTTACTATAAGCACCGAATATCAAAATGAAGAGACAAGAGGATTTGGAAAAAATTATTTAGGAACAAGCGAGAAGGATTTTATTATAGATATAACAGCCCTAGACCTAGCGCTAGAAAAAGGAGAATTAAAAATAACATTAGAATATAAAAATATCACAATAATTGAAGTGACAAAAAACTTAGGAGAATCAACTGAGGAGACAATTATTGAAATATTGCCTTTAAATAATATAAGCGAAGAGGGAGTAAACGAAAGACTAGATGCACTCTATAAAAAACTAGGAAACGTTTCAATTGAAACAACAGAAAGTACCGTGAATAATAAGATAGTAATTAAGCATGAAGTCGGAACATATTGGGTCACATTCTCATATGATTCAAACATGGATTCATCGAAGCTAGAAGAATGGAAAAATATTGACAAGCTACGTTTTATAGAAGACATATTAAACAAATTAGAATAAAGTTTAAATACCCTAAGAACTTATAATAAATAATTAAAAAGGTACAAAAATGAAAAACGATTTTAACAGAAAAGATAGAAACAGATTGGTGATAATATCGCTTATAGCTATTGTAATAGTTCTAGTTTGTGTTATTGGATGGGTAGTTATAGCAAGCCCAGCTATAGATAAGTACATATCAGAAAAACAACAAGAGGCATACGCGCAAGGACAAGGTGCTATAATACAAGAGATCCTCTTACAAGTAGAGCGACAAGGTTTTGTTCAAATTCCTATATCTGATACACAATCCGTGGTCTTAGATTTGAGAATGCCAGAACAAACTGCATAATTTTTATTTTTATTTTAATGTTTTTATTTTCTTCTAAAAGCTATTCCGTAGAAATTCAGAAGAATATTTATAAAGTATTCGTCCCTATTTTTTAAAAGGAGAATGGTACAAAAAAAATATTTTTATTTGATTGTTAGCATATTTATATTAACACTGTTTCTTTCATTAACCTCTGCATTAACGGGAAACTCCTCACAAATATTATACGCCGAAAACGCCCTGGGAACCTTTGGGAGCTCAGAAAATTCAACTTTGTCTAGTAGTTATGCATCAAGGATGTCCGGAGCAAATATTGTTGGAATGTACGTTTTTGATGAAGGATTTGGAAGATTCGGAATTTTAGGAACCACAAGCGCCTACTGTGGGAATGGTGTTTTAGAGTTATTGGAAGAATGCGATGACGGAATACTAAACGCAAATACATGTGGCCCAGCCTGCGAAACAACTTGTAGTTATTGTAGTTTGGGATGTACGACCGAAAGTGAAACTGGAGCAACATGTGGTGGAAGTGGAGACTGCTTCATAGCTGGAACACAAATTTTAATGGCCAATGGAAATTCTAAAAATATTGAAGACGTAAAAATTGGGGATTTAGTAAAAACAGTAAACACAGAAAATATGCAAATTGAAAACAACCCCGTTTTAGAACTAACATCCCCAATACACAACAAGATGATTATTCTAGAATTTGAAGACGCAATAAACACAAATACCTTTGATCATCCTTATTTCATAAAAAACAAAGGCTGGGCATCATACAAACCCGCACTTACCCTTAAAAGATACAAAATCAAAACTAATCAACTAGAAATTGGAGATACAGCCTATTTCTTCGACGAAGGACTAAAAGAATCAAAACTTTTAAGCATAAAAGAAAAAATCACAAAAACACAAACTTATAATTTACACGACGTTTTTGAAAACAACAATTTCTTTGCCAACGGAATTTTAGTTCATAATAAAGGTGGTGGCGGAGGGGGAGGTGAATGCACCGACGAATGTACAAATGGAAGCATAAATAGCATATGCAAAAACAATACAGTAATAGCAACAAAAATATGTGGAAATTTTGATGCAGACAGCTGCAGTGAATGGGGAGACATAACCCTACAGACATGCCTTGGAGGATGTATTGACGGCGAATGCTCTAATCAGTGCATACCAGATTGGCAATGTGAAGAATGGGGAGAATGTACAGGAAGAACTGACGCAAATGCAGTTTTACGCGGAGGAATTCTTTTAGGAGATGCACACCAAGAAAGAAAGTGCATAGATACAAATAACTGCGAACAACCAGCAACAAGAACAAAATCTTGCACAAAATATGAACCCATCGGAACGAGAATTACAGAATGGTGCGAGGAAAAATATGTAGAGTTATTAGAGCCACAAACAAATAAAGTAGTAGGAAAAATAAAGCAAAAAGAATTCCTGGGAATTTCCTCAATAAAAAGAATAGATATAAACTTTGATACTTCTGAATTTTCAGGATACTGCGACTATTGTTTTGATAAAGTAAAAAATCACGACGAAACTGACATAGACTGCGGAGGACCATCTTGTCCAGAATGCATAAAGCCAAAAAAATACATGGACTGGATAATTTTAGTAGTAATTCTTTTATGGATTATGTTGTTGTTGCTTCTCATTTTAATGACGATAGAAAAAAGAGAAAGAATATGGGAGATATGGAATATGTTAAAAAATTTAGAAGAAGACGTTGGGAGAAAATTTTCTAGTATAAACTTCCTAAAAAGAAAGAATATTACATATGGATTCCAAAAAACAAAAATCGTTTCAAAAGAAAAACTACGAAGGAGCTGGTTAAAAACATCGCTATTGGATATCATGAAAAAGAAAAGGGTTGGATTTTTGGGTGATGAAGCAAATATTAGTGAGGCACGAAGAGAGATTGGAAGGAAATAAGCCGTAGAATTGGGACACTTTTATTCGTCGCTCGGCATGGACATTAGCGGTTTCTAATTTTTCTTATGATAAATTTTGATCCAACAGTCTTAGAAATCATAGCCACAATTTCTACTTTCCCAACTGCCGCACGAAAAACCCCATCCTCTACAGGAATACGAGCTAGTAAAGAAAAGTTATGAATCACTGAATTTATTTCAGACTCATTTAAAATCATATTTGTTTTTTTAGCATGATTAGTTCTGACAATAATTTCAGTTCCTGCGCCATTACAATCAATTTGTTTAATACCTAGAGAAGAAAATAAGGGATTTAATTTACCCAAATCAACATTCTGAGAAGTAGGAACTGGCCTAATATATCTTAATCTTTTTGGAAATTTTGGTTCATCGATAAGTAACCTATTGCGAGTAATTGGCCTACGAGAAATATTTCTCGAGGGCATTTTCTTCAAAAAAGATTTTTTCATTGGAATCTTTTTAGTAATTTTTTTAACCTGATTAGTAAGAATTTTAGCAACATGATTTTTACGAACTAATATAGATTCACGATTAATCTTTTTCTTTTCTCGAGACAAATCAGACATAATACTCTTTATAGTTTTTTTGGGAATATCTTTGACTCCTTGAGTTGTTGCTTTTTTAGCTTTTTTCTCGTCGTCAAGTTTAACAACATCATTAATATTAATAGAATTTTCAACCAAACACTTAGTAAACTCTAATAAAAAAAACTCCTTAAGCCCATTATCATATTCCTCTAACATTTACACCTCTCTTGTAGGAGGTTGCGTTGGAACTCCATTAATTTGGCCTTGTCGATTCGTTGTCGCGGGCACATTCAACGCCGGGGCAGGATTTTGTATACTTTGAGAGTACATCTCTTCAGGTTCTTTTGAAGCATTATTCATTATTCCCTGCGACATTTTTTGAGTTTCAGTAAATAAATCATCAAGCTTATCATTAAGTTTTGCTATCTCTTCGCTCTTTCCTGCACCAAATTCTTTCTTTGCTAAAGCTTTTGCCGACGATGAAAATAAATCTAAAAGCCCCGAAATTTGAGTAGTCAACTTATCGATTTTCATAGACTGTAATGTCATTACCTTTTGGAGTTCAATAAAATTTTTAACAAGATCTTTATGCGCCCCAGAGGAACCCCGAACAGAAACTCTTTTTTTAGAAACTTTTTTACGAGTACTTTTCTTTATCACCATATTAATACATGGTATATATTATTTATAAAGTTGTTGGATTAATCATTAAACCACCCCAGCTTCTAATTTCTTTTTAAATTTTTCAATAGAAATTTACATACAAAACTTTACTTCTCAGCAATTTGCTCTCTCCATAATGCTGCATAAAGCCCTTTCTTCGTCAAAAGTTCTTTATGATTTCCCATCTCAACTATTTTTCCTTTCTCCATAACATAAATTTTGTCAACATGAGAAACAGTAGAAAGTCTATGAGCAATAGTAACTGAAATCATATCTGGCTTATTTTTTGAGACTTCTTTAATCGTTTTTGTAATCTCTTTTTCTGTCAAACTATCAAGTGCCGAAGTCGCTTCATCGAAAATCATTAAATCCGGATTTCTAATTAAAGCCCGAGCAATCGCTAAACGCTGACGCTCTCCTCCCGAAAGCTTTATCCCCCCCTCTCCTATCTTTGTATTAAGTCCTTTAGCGTTCCTCTCAACTAAATGATAAGCTTGTGCCATTTTTAAGCTGCCAGCACATTCCTTATCTGTAGCATTTGGATTAACAAATAAAAGATTTTCCTTAATAGTTCCTGCAAAAAGCTGAGTGTCCTGAGAAACAAGTCCAATTTTCTTTCTCAAAGTATCATGGTCAATATTATTTAAAGAAACACCATTAAATTCAACATCTCCACCTACCGGACGATATAATCCCAAAAGCAACTTGACAAGAGTAGTTTTTCCACTACCACTAGGACCAACGAAAGCAATTCTTTCTCCCCTCTCAATTTTTAAATTTATTTCAGAAATAGCGTTTGAAGCTCCTTCCAGATATTTAAAATTCAAACTCTTAAAAGAGATGGAATCAATAGATTTGATATTTATTAATTTTTCCGGCCTCTTCTCGGGCTTAATTTTTAAAATTTCTTCCAATTCTTCCGTAGATGCCTTAGACTCTTGATAGCTTGCAACAACCTCACCAATAGAACCAAGAGGATTAAACAAAAATAAAGAATAAACAAATAATGTCAAAAACTCCCCAACAGAAACATGTCCAATATAAAGTAAATACAACATCAAAAACAACAAGCAGGCACGAACAAAATTCACAATTGTTCCTTGAACAAAACTAAGAACCCTAATATATTTTATTTTTTTAAGTTCAAGTTTAAGAATTTTCTCATTAACATTATTCAAACGTAAAATTTCCTGATTTTCCAACCCCAAGCTTTTCACAAGTTCAACATTTCTTATAGTCTCAGTGGTAGCACCCGAAAGCTCCGCAGACTCCCTAACAATTTCTCGTTGAGCAACCCCAATTCTTTTACCAAGAGACAAAACAATAACAAGCATAAAAGGAACAGATAACAAAAACGTCAGCGCAATCGACCAATGAACAAACCAAGCATAAATCAAAACAAAAATCATTCCAACTGCAGAAAGAAATACTATATTAATCAAATTGTTAATATTCTTCTCCGCAGCCCGTCTAGCTCTTAACATTTTTTGCAAAATTTCACCAGAACGACGATCCTCAAAGACCCCAAAAGGCAAAGAAAAAGTATGTTTCACGCTATCCGAATACATATCTGTCCCAACATTCTGAGTTATAGCATTAACAAAATAATCTTGAAAATTTTTCGCAGTCCTAGAAACAAACGCAACCCCGATAAATGCCAAAAGTAAAAAAAACACACCAAAAAGAAATTCATTGACACTATAATTAGAAAAATTTATAGCATAATCATCAATTATTATCCTCATTATCTGGGGGTCAAGCAAGGAAAATATTTGATTAATAGAAGCAAGAACAAGGGCAAAAGCTAAAAGTTTTTTATATTTCTTAACATAACTCCAAATTAAAGCCATCCATCACAGAATAGCCAGAAGTTTATAACCTTATTTAAAATCAAACCACCCCAGCTTCTCTCCTCTCGGCAACTGCTTAATCGCCCACTCGCACTTACACGCATCGACCTTATCTTTACATTCCTTGACTTTCAACAATTTTCCAAAACCATTCTTTCGAACATATTTACTTCCATTACCACTCGCATGCGCATCCATTCTCTTTTCCACATCATTAGTAACACCCGTATAATACGTCCCATCCCCGCACTGCAAAATATAAACACACCATTTCTTTTCCATAACTAAAAAAAGACTAAAGACTTTATAAAATTGAATTAAAATTCATACGCTCAAAGCCCACTCTATACTTATTTCTTACGCTCTTTTATTTATGAAATAAATAAGAAAGATTACGTTTAAATATCTTTATTCTCTATTGATTCTATGACTAGCGAAATTATGGGGCAAAAACAAAAAGGGGCTTTAACGAATATAACAAAACTTGCCCTAGTGGGATTTATTGCATCTTTAGCTTTAGCATATGTTAGCACCATTTGGGCAGTTTATATGGATAGTTTTGTAAATAGCATGGCATTAGTCGGATTTATATCTGCCTTTCTTACTCTTGTTTCATTTCTCTCTTATTTTTTCTTTATTCCGCTAATAGAAAAAAAAGATAAACCCAAAATATATTATTGGTCATTACTGGCTTTAGCATTAGGTTATATTTTATTTGCAATAAATACCAAATTTTACTTTTTTATATTAATTGCTTCATTTGTCGCCGTTATAACTACACTCAAAGAGACGAGCTTTGGAATTATTATTAAAGATCAATCTTCAAAAACAAAACTTTCAAAAAACGAGGGGGTTGTTTTTACTTTTATAAATTTAGCATGGGTCTTAGGCCCGTTAATTGCAGGACATATCGCAAGTCAATTTGGAATAAGATTAGTATTTGTATTATCAGCACTATTCATAATTATGGCTTTCTTATTGTTCAGATTTTTTAACACAAAAGATAATAATATTAAAAAGAAAATAGATAAAGATTTTATTAAGAATTTTTTTGGTTTTTTCAAAGATAAAGAAAGACGGCTCGCTTATTTTATCGGCGGAGGAGTCAGTTTATGGTGGGTTTTAATATATCTCTTTGTGCCCCTTTTTATTATTAGACAAGGACTTAGCATGTCTTGGATAGGTTATTTCTTATTCGCAGTAGCAATTCCTTTAGTATTGTTTGAATATAAGTTTTCAAAACTAGCTAGTAAAAAAGGATTTAAGAAAATATTCCAAACAGGTTTTTTAATTGTTGCAGTTTTTTCATTCTTATGTTTCTTTATCAGTAATATTTACATTATTCTAATGCTATTAGTCTTAGCAAGTATCGGAATGGCCATGTTAGAACCAACAACAGAAGCTTATTTCTTTGATATTTTAGAAAAAAAAGAAGAGCTTAGATATTATGGACCCTATAAAACCAAAATAGGCGTGAATGATTTTATCGGGAAAATTTTAGCATCCTCACTTTTAATTATTTTACCGTTTAGATACATCTTTTTATTATTCTCTTTATTCATGTTAATCATGTTTTTCCTTTCATCTAAAACTAAAAATATAATTGAAAATAATTTAAAATAGAAAATTACTTTCGAAATTTTTTAAATAATATAACTGTTAAGACAATAAAAAAAGCTACTACGCCCATGTACGCTATAAAATTTGTTTCTGGTTCCGGGAATAAAAACATTACAACTAAGCCAATAGTTAAAGATACAATCCAAGCATTTTTCATGAAAATTCCAAAGAAAAAGATTATTTAAACCTAACACTAATTCAACTTATCAACAAACTGATAAAACTTATTCCACTCGGAAAATCCCTTAAATTTCTGAAGCTCTTTAACTTTAAAATTATAATTCTCTTTAAGCTTTTCATAAACCTTGTCTCCAATCAAAATTTCTCCAGGCTTAGCATGGCTACAAAGTCTCGAGGCAAAATTTACATTTTTACCAATCACTGTCAAATCCGTCTTATATTCTCCACCCAAATTCCCATAAATCATACTCCCCTTAACAATAGAGATTTTAATATTAATTTTCTTTTCTTTAAATTCTTTGAAAAAATTCCTTATTTCTTGTGCACTCTTCAATGCATTTTCACTCATATTTCCCTTGTCAACAATTCCAAAAATTCCAATGATCTGATCACCCACAAATTTATCAACGACACCGTTGTGCTTATTTACAATTCCCGAACATTCGTTTAATATCTTTCCCAAAAAATTAAAAACAAAATCGGAATCACTTTTATTTGTAAACTCGGTAAACCCAGAAATATCTGCAAACAAAACAACAGACTCAATAACCCGAGGTTTCTCCAAAAAATCTGGATCTTTTAAAATTTCAAAAATTTGCCTCTTGTCTACATACCTCTCAAAAATCTTAAACAACTTTCTTCTTTCAGCCGACTTCTTAACGGCAAACTTTATCTGACTTTCAAATATTTTAATAATCTTATTATTTCCTACATCATTATTTGAATCCAATTCTTTATTAAAGATAATTAGTGATCCCATATTTTTATTTTTCTGTTTAATTGGAAAAACAAATAATCTTTTTATCTCTCCACTCAAACTTTTAACACTAACATACGACTTCATTAATTCAGCTCTCATCCTCGCTTCCTCAATGGTTTCAGGATACTTATCTAAATAAAGCTGTGCATTACCACAAAATTCTTGTCTTTCAATGTCTCCATAATTCACAAAAATCACAGCATCATCTATATCTAATAAAAAACTCAATTCTTTCAATATATTTCTCAAATCGGTTGCCAAATAATCCGAACCATATAATTTTGAATTAATCCTCTCTATTTCTCGCCTCCCATCTGCCTTTAATAAATTTTTCATCGAAGAATAATAATTACATGATTCTTTTTAAAGTTTATCACTAAAAACCAATACAAAACTAAAAACATTCTTATACTTTTATTTACTAAGTTGAATATGACAAAAAAGAAAGTGATAAAGAAAAAAAAGAACGGTTCAGATATAAATATCAGAGTTAAAAATATAGATAAAACAATTAAGCAAATTTAATTTTTTCTAACTAAATTTTTATTCAAGAAGCTAAAATAGCAGTAACAATTAATTACAAATAATCTTAAAAAGATGTCATAACTATAAACATTATGGAAATAGAGATAAGGGCATTTATTGACGATGTAGGTGAGTTTAAAAAAATATTAAAAAAATTAGGAGCAACATACGAATATGAGGCCCATATTATTGACTCATGGCATTGCGATAAAAATGGATCAAAATTTGAAGAGGTCCAGCAGGACAAACCCGGGTCATATGGACTAAGAATAAGAAAACAGATAGACAAAGATTTCTCAAAGTCAGAACTTAATTGTAAAGTATTAAAGTCAGAAGGAGACCATAATGTTTTCTATGAGTTTGAGTCCAAAATTCATGATTCCGAACAAGTGGGAGAAATTCTTAAGCATATAGGATTTAAGGTTTTTTGCACTGTGGACAAAAAAAGAACGGCATATAAATTGGGCAAATGTACAGTCAATATAGAAGAAATTAATAGAGCTTCTGAAATGACTGGAAAGATAATTCATGTATTAACTAAATATTCTGAAGTTGAGGGAGATTTGCAAAAAGTATATATGTTTGTAGAAAGGGGGTTGAAGGAATATTTAGAGGGAGAATATTTTAAGGGCAGACTTAAAGAAGAAATTGAGGAAGAATCTGGATTAACTGTTTTTATTGAAGAACCGAATTATGAAATAAAGGAATTAGAACCCCAAGATTTAGTAAATCATAAAATAGATGAGGACGAAAAAGATAATTTCAGATGGATTAACATGGAATATAATATAGATGGAGATAAGGCATATCTCCTTTTGTTATTTGATATTCAAAATAAATCTTGGAAAATCGGGGGGGAAAGTAGTGGGCTTTGGGGATGATGGAAAAAGAAACAAAATTCAAAAAAACTGAAATAGGAATGATTCCTGAAGATTGGAGGATAGAGGAGTTGAGAAATACTGTAACAAAATTGGGTGATGGATTACATGGGACGCCAAAGTATGATACGGGAGGAGATTATTTTTTTATTAATGGTAATAACCTAGTTAATAGCAGGATAAAGATGACTGACAATACAAAAAAATGTTCAAAAGAAGAATTTGATAAATATAAGAAAGAGTTAACTGATAGAACTATATTAGTATCTATTAATGGGACTTTGGGGAATGTGGCATTTTATAATAATGAAAAAGTTATCCTTGGGAAAAGTGCATGTTATTTTAATTTGAAAAATAATATTGATAAAAATTATGTAAAATATATTTTGCTTGGAAATTTATTTCAAAATTATATTCAGTTAAATGCTACGGGAACCGTAATAAAAAATATGCCCCTCAAGAGAATGAGAGAATTTAAATTTCCCCTACCCACCCTTTCCGAACAAAAAGCAATCGCAAAAATTCTTTCCGACCTAGACTCAAAAATAGAAACATTACAAAAGCAGAATGAAGTTTTAGAGAATATGGGGCAGTTGTTGTTTAAGCGATGGTTTGCTGATTTTGAGTTTCCTGATGAGGATGGGAAGGGGTATAGGTCTAATGGTGGAGAGATGGTGGAGAGTGAGTTGGGGGAGATTCCGACGGGGTGGAGAGTTGGGAAGTTGGGAGAAATAGGAAAAATAATTTGTGGCAAGACGCCTTCTACTAAAAATAAAGATTATTTTGAAGGAACAATACCCTTTATAAAAATTCCAGATATGCATAATAATATATTTATTTTAAAAACAGGAGAAACATTAAGCGAAGAAGGTAAAAATTCACAAACGAATAAAACAATTCCACAGGATTCAATTTGTGTAAGTTGCATCGCTACAGTCGGAGTAGTAAGTATGACAACTAAAGATTCTCAGACCAACCAACAAATAAACTCAATAATTCCTTCCAGTGATTTCATTAAATATTATTTGTATTATTATTTAAAATCTATAAAAAATAAATTGAAAGATATTGGAAGTGGCGGGGCTGTTACGCTTAATGTAAATACATCTGTTTTTTCAAATATAAGTATATTGGTGCCTTCTGAAAAAATACTAAAAAGATTTAATGATAATATGAAGGCTTCTTTTACGAAAATTAAAAATAACATGATTCAAATCCAATCCTTAACAAAACTTCGTGATACTTTATTGCCTAAATTGATGAGTGGGAAGGTGAGAGTTTCTCTTTAATCAACTTTCTCTTTCGCTCTGTCTATAAAATCAATTATCTTTAATCTCACCTTATTTAAAATTGTTTTAAAAGATGAGGGATTTACTAAATAAGGAACATCTTTTCTTGGATCTACTTTTAATGTTTCTACCATGAGTGCCATTGGGGGAGCATTCATAATGACTTTCTGCTCATTATAATATTTTTCTGCCAAATCTTCAATTTGTTTCAAAGATTCTGAAAAAAATATTGGAACATCAAATTTTTCTATTTTGTTTCCCTTTGTCATTATATTTAATTCTGCATCAACCTTCCTATGTTTAAATTTTTCGTCAGATTTTCTCATTTGTAAGCCCTTTTCTAATATTTCGTCAGTAAGATACTCTCTAAAGCCATAAACTTCTTTTTCTAACCATTTTTTATCGACATCCATCCTCAATTCATTAGCCAATCTTAAAGACATTTCTGCAATTAATGAAATATTTTTATTATCGTCTAGATAATCTTCAATTTTTTTTATTTGTTTTTTTGGTATATTCTCTTCTTTAATAATCTCTTCGGATAAAGCGACTTCTTTTTTACTTTCCCCCCTAAATGTATCCATATCTGAAGAAGAGACATTTCCCCCTGCTTGAATTATCGGAGAATTTGGAGAATTTATTAAATTTATATGCTGTTTATTATTTATTTTTATCAAATATGTTCCAGCAACCCAAAACCCAATTATTGCCACTATTAAAGAAGCAATTTCCACCGAATGTTCTGTGAACCAAATTTTCCAATCCATAAAATTAAAAACAACAAATATTATATAAATTTATGTTTGATAATAAGGGGGCGTTAGTAATTGGGGACGTTTTGGTAGCAATAGCTGGACTTTTATTTTGGTTTAGTGAATCCTTTGCCCACGAATTAGGAGTCATGGGTTTTTTCCCAAGATTTTTTGCAGGAGCAGTAGCATTTATAGTAGCAGGAGTTTTAACAGCAATAGCTACCAGATAACATGACAAAAATAATTTCAGAAGACAAAGTAGAGCAAGCAGTCCTAGAGATATTTAAAGAAACTTTAGGTTACAAAATAGTATACGGACCCGACATCCTTCCAGATTCAGACAATCCATTAAGAGATTCAGTTAAAAGTGTTTTATTAAAACAAAATATGCTAGATTCCTTTTCAAAGATTAATCCAGATATTCCAACTTCGGCAATCGAATCTGCAATTAAAAGAATCTCAAACTTACAGGGCGTTAAAACAATTCATAAAAACGAAGAATTTCATAATTATCTTCTAAATGGAATTTCTGTTCAATACAAAAAGAACGGTGAAATAAAACATGATTTGGTTTATCCTATTGACTTTAAAAATCCAGAAAAAAATGAGTTTTTGGTGATTAATCAATTTACAATTGTTGGAGAGAAGGAAAGACGTCCAGATATAATTACATTTGTAAATGGGATACCTTTGGCGGTTTTAGAACTTAAAAATATTAAATATCAAAATGCAGATATTCATAAGGCGTTTAATCAGATTCAAACATATAAAAGAGAAATTCCTGCGTTATTTTATTATAATGAAGTCTGCGTTATTAACGATGGAACAAATGGAAAGATGGGAACAATATCTTCCTCTGAAGAATGGTTCAGTTCTTGGAAATCAATAGAGGGTGAAAAGATAAGCTCAGACAATAAAGCGTCTTCAATTTTAACTTTAACCAAAGGAGTTTTTGAAAAGTCGAGATTCTTAGATTTAATCCAGAATTTTATAACGTTCAAAAAAGAAGGAAAGAGTCAAAATGCGATAAAGATAATTGCGGGATATCATCAGTATTATGCAACAAATAAAACCCTAAATGCAGTTATTAAAGCTAGAGGGAAAACAAAAAAAGCAGGAGTTGTTTGGCATACTCAAGGATCGGGAAAATCTCTCACGATGTCTTTTTGTGCAGGAAAGATAATGAAATCTAAAGAGATGGAAAATCCTACAATTATTGTAATTACCGATAGAAATGATTTGGATGAACAATTGTTCAATACATTTTCTTCTTGTTCTGAGATTTTACCAGAAAAACCAAAACAGGCATCTAGCACTAGTGACTTAAAGGAAAAATTAAATATTGCATCTGGCGGAATTATTTTCACGACCATACAGAAATTCAGGGTTGAAAAAGGAAAATCGGAATTTGATGAAATTTCCAAAAGAGATAATGTTATTGTAATTGCAGACGAAGCTCATAGAACTCAATATGGACTTGGGGCTAAGTATAAGAAACAAGCAGATAAAACATATGTGAAAGGTTACGGTCTTGCAAAATATTTGAGAGATGCAATTCCTAACGCCACATTTTTAGGATTTACGGGAACACCTATTGATCTAAAAGACAGATCAACCCGTGCAATGTTTGGGGAGTATATTGATACTTATGACATAGAGCAAGCGGTTACTGATGGAAGAACTGTAAATATCTATTATGAAAATAAAATTATTGATTTAAAATTGAATATAAAGGCGGATGATATCGATTGGGATGCAGATGAAGTTTTAGAGGGTGAAGAAGATAATCGGAGTGATAAATTAAAAGCTCAATGGTCAAACATGGAAGCAATTGTAGGTTCAAAAGAAAGAATTAAGGATGTTGCAAAAGATATTGTAAAACATTTTGAATCAAGACAAGAATTATTGGATGGCAAGGGAATGATTGTTTGTATGTCAAGAAGAATTTGTGTTGAATTATATGATGAAATAATTAAATTGAAACCCGGATGGCATGATGACGACAAAATGAAAGGTTTTCTAAATGTAGTTATGACTGGAAGTGCTACTGACCCTGAAAATTGGCAAAGACACATAAGAACAAAAGATGAAAGAAAGGAATTAGCCAAAGACTTCAAAGAAAGTACTGATGAGTTCAAATTGGCAATTGTTTGTGATATGTGGCTAACGGGATTTGACGCTCCATGCTTAAATGTAATGTATGTTGACAAACCAATGCAGGGGCACGGATTAATGCAAGCGATTGCAAGAGTAAATAGGGTTTACAAAGGTAAGCAGGGAGGACTAGTCGTAGATCTTTTATTTATGGCAGATAGTTTAGAAAAAGCATTATTTACTTACACTTCTGGGGGAGATAGAATTATTGCCGCACACGATATCGAAGAGGCGGCGGATGCACTAAGAGAAGAGTTTGAAACAATAAAAAGAATGTTCCATGGATTTGCTTATGAGAAATTTTTTAAGGCTAAAGGCGAAGCTCAGATAGAAATTATTATTGGTGCAATGGATCATATTTTTGGATTAAAAAATGGAAAGAAAAGATATTTTGATGGTATTTTAAGATTAAAGCAACTCTTCGCATTGGCGACGCCTTCAACTACTACAAATGAACTTAGAGATGAAGTGGCATTATTTGAAGCAATAAGAGATCAGATGGTTAAGACTTCAGTTTCCAAGGGGCGGAGTCAGGATTATTTAGATTCTGCAATTAAGCAAATTGTTTCTAAAGCGGTTCAATCAAAGGGAGTTATAGATGTCTTTAAGGTCGCAAAAATAAAAAAACCTGAAATTACGATTTTATCAGATGCATTTTTGCATGATCTCCAAAAAATGGAACATAAGAATGTGGCAATGGAAACTTTAAAAAAACTTTTGCAGGATGAAGTTTCTTCTAGATTTAAAAAAAATAGAGCTCAGAGAAATAAGTTTTCAGAAATGCTTGAAAAAACAATTCGTATGTACAAAAATAAAAGTGTGGATTCTACAGAAATAATCTTAAAATTAATTGAGATTGCTAAGGAGATTAAAGGGGCTTTGAAAAGAAATGAAGAACTTGGTCTTAATCCAAAAGAAATTGCCTTCTATGATGCATTATGCAAAGATTCTTCGGCAGTTAGATTGATGCGGGATGAAACGCTAAAGAAAATGGCAAAAGAATTGAGATATATTATAGAGAAACATGCAAAGATTGATTGGACTAAACGAGATAAAATAAAAGCAAGATTGAGACTGGAAGTTAAGAAATTATTGAAGAAATATAAATACCCTCCAGAAAGTCAAAAGTTAGCTATTGAGTTTGTTTTAGAACAGGCAGGGGAATCAGCAGAAGAAGAAGTTGAAGATTTGGAGTGATGCTAGTTGTTATGATTAACTAATTCCCTTATCTCTTGAATTTCACCACTAAAAACGTTAACAATTTTTTCTATATTTTCCACCATGAATTTAATCATATTCTCCCAATCACCTTCTTCATATACGCTTACATCGTTTAATTTATATTCTATAATTGAAGATTTTCTTAATTCTCGTTTATTCCATGTTAAACTAAATCCAAGTTTTTGTTCTATATCTTTCTTCTTTTCTAACAAATTATTAAAAATTAACTTGTTTTTATCTTTGTCTGGAAGGTTTATACAAATCTCCACCTTGGCACAACTTCCAGTAACTGAGGGAACATATCCGATTCCAGAAAGTCCAGCACTTTTCCAAAGCCAACTTCCTTCACTAGCGCTAATATTTTGAAATAAATTATTTTGTTTATTACATTCATCCAAAAATTTATTCCAAAAGTTCTTATTTATTTCTGCTCTTCCTCGATTTCTCTCTCTATTTATTATTACTTCTTGATTTTTTTCAGCCATTTTAATCATATAATCTTCTGAATCTTTCATTGGAATTATTTGTGTGAAATCTAATAGCAATTTTTCTTCCATTTGATAGGGAGTAACCTTAAAACATTTTATATTAAGATTAAAATTCATTAGCCATAATACTGTCGAAGTGACTTCTTTTCTAAAATTAGATGAAATAAAGAATATTTTCTGGGATTGGGGTATATTAAAATTTATTTCGTCCAAATCTTCTTTCTCAAAAAAATCAAGAAAATTACTTTTAGCATCTTCATCACGTCTTTCTTTTTCCAAAAAACTTTGGTATATCTCAATAATTTGCATTTTAGTTAGACTTGAACAATAAGAGGCATATTTTTGAGCTTGCCAGACAACATTCCTGCCAGAATCATCTAACTTATTCTCTATAATTACTAAATTCCCCTTTTTATCTATTGCTAGCAAATCCAATCTTTCAGATGTATCGTCAAATCCACTAAATTCTTTTTGTATTATTAATAAATCTTCTCCGAGACAAAGCGGATTTTTGGCAATCCATTCTTGTAAATGCTCCCGTTCTCTAAATCCTAGTTCTGAAAATTTTTTTTCTTCAATTTTTGAAATACTGTTTTCTTCTTTATTTATTTGATACATATTCTTTTCTACCCCCTACCATTTTTAAAACTTCCCACAACCTTTCTACTATCTTCAAACTCACACTCACAATCCTTCCTCTAAGTTCTCAATCTTTCTAAATTCAACTTCTCTTCCCTCTTCCTCAGCTCTTTTGATTCCCTCCTTCATTCCCTCTGTAATTCCAAGGTCAGTATAGACAACTGTTTTTTCTGCCAATTTTCCCCAACATAATCCAGCGTGGATGCCAAGTTTTCTTTCTTCTGGGATTGTATCATCTAAAATTCCATCTTGAGTATAAAGTAAGTGAGACGCAAATGGAAACTCCCCACGGGAAAAACAATCTTTCATACAAGCCCTTGCATATTCTAAGTTTTTTTTGATATCTCCCGCAAACGGACTTTCTATTATAACTAAAACTTCACCCTTACTCATTTCATAACCTCCCACAACGCATCAACTATCTCAACTTCCGCTAAGGTATCTAACTCGCAATACTTTTCTAACGCCTTATAAACGCTCTCACGCTCTTTGTCTTCGACATCCCCAAACGTTACCCTTTCCCACTCGAAACTCGCCACGTCACCCTTTTTGATATCTAAATCACTGTAACTTAAGTCTGACATTACTGGCAAAACTGCCTTTATTGAAGCACTGCCTTTTTGCATAGAATCATAATACCAAAAATTTCTAAATACATCTAGAAGATCTTTTATTCTAGGCAAAATATTTTTTTCGCCCCATTCTTCAAACTCATCAAATGCCATGATTCCTTCTTTAATTCTTGAAATTTCGAAACTTTGGTTATATACTAAAATAGTTCCGGCTTCTCCTAACTTATCTTTTAGTGATTGTAAAAACATTGGTCTCGGATCGTTCATACCTTCTGCTAAAAATGAAATGTGCTTCAACTTCCCACCTGCCTTTTCTTGAATATGAAGCGAATATTGAAAAGGAATTTGTTGATATGGTTTTGATTTATTAAATCTGGGAACTGCGGGGTTAATTGTTTCAAAATCTAGGTAATAAACTGGATAATTCAACCCCTTTAGAAAATTATTAATTTCTTTTTCGTCAACATGCTTTCCACCATCTCTTGCAAGTCTTCTTTGAATTCCCTGCTTGTCATTCAATTTAATATCTTCTGGCACATCACTCATTTTTATAGTGCCTGAGTCATATAATTCAAAACATTTTTTCTTAAGCATTCTAGAAAACTCAAACACACTTCCTTCCGGAACATCTTTCCAGCATTCAAAATCAAGTGAACATTCGTAGGGTTTAGTGCAGTGAACTCCAATCGAACACTTAGGCTCCTCCTTTGAGTTAATTATTTTTAGCATATTAGCAACTCGCTTCTCAATATCTACAAAATTCTCCTCGACTTTCTCTAATATATCTGCTTTAACGAAAAATTCCAAAGGTTCAATTTCCCCATTTTTTACAAACTGGTTATTAACGTGCAAGATAAAATAATTCCTAATTTTAAGTCCAGCTTTTTCGTAGACGTATTTTTGAAAAGAAACGTCATCTATATTCACGTCTTTAATTTTTGTCGCAGATTTCACCTCTACTATATCCCAATGGTCTTTTCCTGTCGGAACTAAAATATCGGCTCTGGCGTATAAGCCTTCAATCATAAAACCAGCCTCAAAAAGTGGAAGTCTTTTTTTTAGATTCTCAGTTGTTCTTCGTAAGTTGTTTTGAAAATCTAATTCCGATAGGTCAATTCCGTCGGGGTATAGTTTTTTTGCAAGTTCTCCAACTAAGTCTCCGCTTGTGAATTTTGCTTTTTCTACTTCTGAGAGTTTAGGAAATCTATACTTATCATTTTTAGTGATCCAAAGTAGTTGCGGACATTGAAGGCCTGTTAGATAATTTGATTTTGTTAGTAGTTTTGACATAGAATAAGTAAGAAATATGACTTTTTAGTTTTAATCGTTATTTAATCGACCAAGCTCTTCAAATATTTCTCATTGACTCTAATTAATCCATAAATCGCAACTACAATAAAGACAGCCTGCAGAATTATAAAAATCATATCTCCAATATAAATACTATAAATTTCTAAACAAATCCCACCAATAATAAGTAGAGGATAAGTATATCTTCTTCTAATTTTTCTCTTTTGAGAAATCATAAAATTGCCCCCAATAATGAATAAAAGTCCGAGTATTCCAATTATTTTGTAAATATCCATTTCCATTTTAACTAATCATATTCTCCACTTCAATTTTATGAGTTTCCAATAATCCATTGCCAAATATCTCATCTATTTCATGAGTAATATCTCCCAACTCGTCATGATCTTTTACCAAAAATGCATAGTATAAATTAACATAACCCACAGCTTTTATTACAATTACGAATCTTGAGTCTTTTTTTGTAAACTCAATAAACTTTTCAATGTTTTTTTCATAAGACGGGTCAACTCTTGAAATAAAGGTATATTCAGTTAAGCCTATTTGTTTCAAATCAATTATTGGATAAAATCGTTGAATAATTCCTTTTTTCTGTAAACTTTTAATTCTTTTAATTACATTCGGGGCAGACATCTTCAATTTGTGCGCCAAATTTACATTTGGAATTTTTGAGTTCTTTTTTAATTCTTTTAGAATTTTCCAATCAGTTTTATTTAACTCAATATTGTCTGCTTTGTTTTTAATATCAATTTTGGCTTTCTTTTTTGGATTAAGTCTTTTCGCTAAATAGGTATAAGAACGAACTCCCTGGAAAGATAAATAATTTTTAATGTATTTTCTAAACTTAGTTATTATTTTTGTTTGGATTTCATCATATCTTCCAATGTCTTTAGTCCAAACTGAAACATAAATTTTCCATTTGCTTAGGTTATGTAACATGTAGCAACAACTTACTTCGTCAATATTGGTTATTGTTTTTAGATATTCGTCTACCTTTTCTCCCCTAATTCCTCTTAAGTCTAGGTAAAGAGAGTGCCTGCTCATTCCTAATTTTTGATAATCAACATTGATCGTATATTTTTTTATGATTTTATTTTTCTCTAATTTTGCAATTCGATAGCTAACGGTTTGTTGCGGTAATTTTACTGCTTTTGCAATTTTTGAAATTGATTGACGGCAATCTTGCAATAATTCAAATAAAATTAACTTGTCTTTCTCACCATCTTTTTCCATATATTGGTGAAACAAAACATGTTTTAAAAAGTATTGTTCGTTTCACCAATATATTCACAGAAGTGTTTAAGTAGATTTTTTCTTGATATATCTTAGGTGACAAGAGGTGAGCTAAAAAAAAATGAACCTCTTAAAAAAACCATTACAGCCGAGAAAAGTAATAGATATCGATGGGAAAATCGCATATAGCGAAGGAGCTCAAGCTTGGAACATAATACAATTAAAGAAAGAACTTTTTTCAGAATTTCCACAATTGAGGGAAAAACGAAGTAAATTTTCCTACAAAATAATGTTTAGTCGTAATTATAATTCTTTTAAAGAAATTGCAAAAAACATGAAAGAGGAAAATGTTATGCCAATATTAATGTGGATTTATAAGGATAAATAGAATACGCCCACCGAATGAGACAAAAGTCCCGTACGCCCACGCCGGGAGTTGAACCCGGGTTACCTGCGCGACAGGCAAGTGTCATAGCCGTTAGACCACGTGGGCAAGCGTATAATAATACCCTATTACTTTTTGTTTTTAAAACTTGCTATAACCGGCTCTGGTGAAACCCTCCACGCTATTACAGAAATAATTATTTTTCTATCAATATTATATGCTATCAATCTCAATAACAACTCTTTTTTCTGAGTCTCAAAACTTTTACTCAATATCCAGCTCCCATATTTCCTTTTAATGACACTAAACACTGTCTCGACCTTACTTCTTTGATGATAAATTTTCTTGTCAAACTTTAATTTCACTCCAGCTCTTTCATAGGCTCGTCCGCTCATTTTTCTATAAGGGATGTGGGGGTATGCTTTCATATTTCGTAAAACAAAATATCTGTTTTTCTTCGAGTCGTAACCCTTATCCGCCACTACATATTTGCACTTAATATTTTTCATAACTCTCTCAAAATCTATGTGGTCATTTCTTGGACCAATCCTAATTTTCTGAGACAATATATACTGAGAATCAGTACAAATTGCTATACTAATCTTCAAATAGCTTCGGTGTTTTCTTTTATCTTGCCTGTTCCAAGCGTTTGCATAGTGGTAGCTCATATGAGATGTTTCAAATCCTGAACCGTCTATTGCGGAAGTTTTAACCGGTTTTTTGCACAATAAAGAATCCAAATCTTTTGTCTTTAATTTTCTGTGGAATTTAATTAAGGTGCTATAGTTCGGAACTTTTACAAGGTTTAGCATAGCTCTCGCTACGTTGCTAAAATGAAAAAATCTGATAATTCCCCTATATGTCATTTTCATCTTTTGACGAAAGACCAAAATAATCATCTTCTGATGACTATCGTAAATTTTGTTCGAAAACTTCGAACTATACTTTGGCAAAGTTCCAATTAGTTTTCTAGCAGAAAGCAGAAAACTTTTAAGTTCTGATATGTTTTTCATTTAAACCACCTCGTTTTTAGTTAGAATAAGGTGGTTTTCTTATTTTTTATAGGGTTTCACCAGAGCCCTATAACCATAATACTAACTTTTTTAAATCAATTAAATCTAATCTTTTTATGTGGGTGTGCCGGAGTGGTCAAACGGGCTGGACTTAAGATCCAGTGGCCTTGTGCCTACGAGGGTTCGAATCCTTTCACCCACATGTTTTTAGATTCGAATAACTCTCCACGAAAAGCTTTAAAAACTTAATTTTCCCTGATTTGTTATGACAATTACTGATAATATTAAAGATGCCATAGAAGAAGGTGTAGAACTAGCAGAAAAAGCTATCGAAAAAGTTGAAGAAGTAGCTGAAGACATCGTTGAAAAAGTTGAGGAAGCTGTTGGGATAAAAGAAAAACCTAAAAAAATTACTCCTAAAAAATCAAAAACCAAATCACTGAAAAAAGCTGCCGAAGCTGAAAGCACAAAAACTGAAAAATCGCTAGAAGAAAAGAAAAAATCTTTATTAGAAAGAGTTGCAAAACTTAAAGAAAAAGTAGACGACACAAAGACAACCGAAGAATTAAAAGAACAAGTTAAAATCAAAAAAAGAACAGACATGATTATTCCGCTGGAAGAATATGTGAAGGCTGGAATTTATTTGGGTACAAAAGTTGTAACCCCAGATATGAAACCTTTCGTTTATCGAAGACGTGCCGACGGACTTGCAATTTTCAACACAGATTTAATCGATGAAAAACTTAAAGAAGGCGTAGACTACATGACACAATTCGACGCCAAAGATATAATTCTCGTATGCAAAAGACAAGCCGGATGGAAAGCTGCTGAAATGTTCGAGAGATTAACAGGAATTAGAACCTTCACAAAAAAATACCCAGCAGGAATATTAACAAACACAGACCTTGAAGATTTCTTCGAAAACGAATTAACAATTGTAACAGATTCATGGTTAGATAAAAATGCATTAAAAGATACAAAGGATGTAAAGAAAAAAGTATTAATGATTTCCGACACAAACAACTTTTCCAAAAAAGCAGACAAAGTAATAATTGGAAACAACAAATCACAAAAATCTTTAGGTGTAATTTTTTATATCTTAACAAAA
>Ga0208904_1000872_pt1 | contig 22378 bp, 21 predicted proteins | sample AntAceMetag02UKB_FD_184774 | JGI IMG/M metagenome (GOLD analysis project Ga0208904, IMG submission 184774) | Saline lake microbial communities from Ace Lake, Antarctica - Antarctic Ace Lake Metagenome 02UKB (SPAdes) (version 2) | ecosystem: Environmental > Aquatic > Non-marine Saline and...
ATTCCCCAATTATATTCTATCCAATATTTAGCATTATAAAACCATGGACCAAGTCCATATCCTGCAACATTTTCAAACGAACTAAAAATTACTATCGCACCAATAATTAATCCCATATACCAAAAGAAAGTTTTCTTATTATCTTCCTTGTCACTTTTCCAAAATAACCCCATTAAAATCATAAGTGCCAATAACACAACTAACCCTATTCCTAAACTTGGAAATATGTCTGCAAAAAAAACTGAAACAATATTAAATTGCAAAGCCATTAGTCCAACAGATAATGAAATTATTACATTGATTCCCTTATTGTCAAAAATATTTGCTTTACTTATTATTCCAAAAACCATTGCAAAAATTAAAAAAAATGGTAAAACGTATGAAAACAATCCAAGCTGCTCCAATCTAGAAAGTAAATTTCCAAATCCAGAACCATAACCATACGACACTAAAAATAACACCTCTGAAATCATATTAAATCCACACAATTATATTTTATAAACATTTCCAATTTAAGATTTTACCACAACACCTTTAACTGCCCACGCAATTGCACCCGCTATAGCCGCAATAAAAATTAAATTTGTCCAAAGATCTGCACTCCAATTACTCATAAAGATAAAATCAAATATTCTTTCAAATATTCCAAAATCAACACCTGCCGAAACCATTAATACTATAATAACTACTATTGTAATAATTGCACCAATAACATATTTTATTTTATCATTACCCAGCAAGGTAGATGTTTCTCCTCCCATAACAAATCCCCAAAGCAACAAAGCAACAAACACAACTACTAAACCTACTGTTAAAAACAATATCAAATCTCCAACAATTAACTTAGGAGAAACAGCTGTTATAAAAATAAATCCTATCACTGCAGAAATTAATGCATCCAACTGCTTATTGTTTCCCAGCACTTTTGTTTTTTCCAAAATAGCAAAAGTAATAAAGAAAATTAAAAAAAACGGATAGACAAAGCCAGTTGCAAGTTCACTCTTAAAAATTGTTTCTGCTACGCTCATTTGTCACTCTTTAAATTGAATCTTCAGTCATGTCATTTAAACCCTGCTCAGGATTCGGCAAAGCAGATTTATTAATAATAACTATGTCGCTAATTGCTTTAACAAATTGATGTGGTATAATAACACCTCGAGCTCCACTAATTAACGAAAGCATACTTCCATCAACTCTAATTCTCCAACCATCCAATTTATTCTCGCTTAAATTTGCCTCTTCAATTGTTCCAAAAAAATCCCCACCATCTGTATAAACGCGTGATCCAATAACTTCAGTTACTCTTTTAATTCTCATATATGTTTTACACTAAACTTATTTATAAAGATTTCTGTGTTTCATCGCTACTAATTTCCCTCCAAAGATTTATAAAAATATTTTCATTACTTAAATTATGTTTAAATCAAAAGAAATAGTAGCTGTTTTTATAGCAACCCTAATATTGGCTTTTCTAATTAGCCTTATAGAAACATGGAATCTTTTTACATACACCTTTTTAACAATTTTAGCTGTAATTTTTATAAATATTATTTCAAAAAAAATTGCCGCATTCTATCTAGATTCTGAAATAGAGATTCAACTTTGGACATTAAAAAAATTCGGATTTTTTGGAGTAGCGCTTAAGGGACTTATTCACCCTTCAAAAAAAATCAAAAAACCAATTCAAATTGGAGCATTTTTACCATTCATTATTACAGTTTTAACGTATGGGCACACAACATGGTTAGCACCTTTAGTTTTTAATGTTAAATCAAAAGTTCACCGGGCCGTAAAAAGGTTTGAAATATACTCATTCTCCGAAATTCCAGAATTTCATATTGGATGGATCGCAGCAACAGGTATTATCGCAAACCTAATATTTGGCTTAATTGGATACTTGATAAATTTCCCTGAATTCGCAAAACTAAATCTTTATTATGCCTTTTTCAACATGATTCCCTTATCTGATTTAGACGGAAACAAAATCTTCTTTGGAAGTCAAGTTCTCTGGGTATTCTTAGCGACACTTATTTTATTCGGAATATTATTTGGAATCTTTGCCTTATAATTTAATTAAATATCACTTTGATTAAATTTCTACACAATATATTTATACTAATTAATTTTTTATCTTAAATGGAATTTCTACAAAATATTAAACCTCGAGAATATCAACAAAAAATCTTTGAAACATGCATAAATGATAATTGTTTAGTTGTTTTACCAACTGGATTGGGAAAAACCTTAATTGCGATAATGTTAACAATTGAACGAATGAAAAAATTTCCAGGTCAAAAAGTTTTACTTTTAGCACCAACAAAGCCATTAATAGAACAGCACTATATTTCATTCAAAAAATATCTTCCTGAATTATTCGCAGAAATGCAAATTTTTACAGGAACAATAAACTCTGAAAAACGAAAAAAAATATGGAAAACAGCAGATATAATTTTCTCAACACCACAATGTATTGCAAACGATACAAAAAAAGAACTATACAAAATGGATGAAGTATGTCTATTAGTAGAAGATGAAGCTCATAGATGTGTAAAAAATTATGATTATAATTATGTTGCACAACGATATAAATGTCAGGCTGAAAACCCAAGAATTTTAGGACTTACAGCATCTCCTGGAAGTACATCTGCAAAAATAAAAGAAATCTGCAGAAATCTATCTATAAAAAAAGTTGAACTACGAACACGTAAAAGTCCTGACGTAAAACATTATTTACAAGAATTAGAATTTAACAAAATACAAGTTGAATTTCCCCCCGAACTAGAGGAAATACGTCATGTTTTAACAAAAGTTTATGAAAGATATGTATCTGAATTACGATTTCGAAAAGTTTTATTTGGACCTGCCTCAAAATACTCCTTAATAAAACTACAACAAAAAATAAGCCAAACACTTTCTAGAGGTTTAAGAAATTTTAACTATATGCTTGGAGCAAGCGCATGTGCGCAAGCAATAAAATTGCAACACGCTCTTGAACTTCTGGAAACTCAAACAGTTTATGCATTTCACGAATATATGAAAAATTTATTTGAACAAGCTAGTAAAAAACAAAGCAAAGGTGTAATAAAACTTGTAAAAAAACCTGAAATAAATTTTGCATATATGCAATCAAGTGAACTTCTAACGAAAAAACAAGAACACCCTAAATTAAAAAAAATTATTGAAATAATTAAAAAAGAATATCAACAAAACCAAAACATGAAAATAATAATTTTTACACAATTCAGAGATACTGCAATAACCATTTCAAAACATTTAAACGAACTTCAAGGAATTAAATCAAAAATATTTATTGGACAAGCAAAAAAGAAAGGACAAGGTCTAAATCAAAAACAACAAAAAGAAATAATAGAAGAATTTTCAAATGGAAAAATAAATATTCTTTGTGCAACATGCATTGCAGAAGAAGGTTTAGATATACCTGAAGTAAATGCTGTTGTTTTTTATGAACCTGTTCCATCAGCCATACGTGCCATACAACGAGCAGGACGAACAGCTAGACTGCAAAAAGGAAAATTAATTATGCTAATTACAAAAAAAACACGTGACGAAGCACATTATTATGTTTCACGATCACGCGAAAAACAAATGGAAAAATCAATAATTAAAATTCAACAAGACTTGGAAAATAATAAAAAATTAGAAACACAAAAAAAATTACTGTAACTTTCCATTAATTTTAAATTCTCATTTTACTAAAATATTTTATGAAACCAAAACCCTTTCAAGATATTTTTGCACGTAGAAAAAATTTAATCAAAAAAGAAATTCCAAAACAAGTAATTGAAGTTGATTACAGGGAAAAAAACTGTATGGTAACAGCTCATTTAAAAAAAGAAGGGTTTGAAATTGACTTCAAAGAATTAAAAGTTGCAGACTATATCGTTAAAGATGTTGCAATCGAAAGAAAAACCATATCTGATTTTTTATCATCAATGATTTCAAAAAGATTAAAAAGACAATTGGATGAACTTCAACAATATCCAAATCGGCTTTTGTTAATAGAAGGATTTGAAAACAACGAACTTTATTCTGATAAAAATCATTCACATAAAATTCATTCAAACGCGATTCGAGGATTTTTACTTTCAATTTCGCTTAAACACAAAGTTCCAATAATTTTTACAAAAAACCCAGAAGACACTGCAAAATTCATCAGCGTTCTCTCAAGAAAAAAAATGCAAGAATTTCCACTTAATCCAAAAAAGAAAACTTTCAACAAGCGCGAACAATTACAATATTTAGTTGAAAGTTTTCCAAACATTGGTCCAAAAACAGCAAGAAAATTACTCAAAGAATTTCGAACAATTAAAAAAATATTAACAGTTCCAAAAATAAAACTTCAAAATTTAATTGGGAAAAAAGCAGACTCCTTTGATTTAATAAATGACACTTATGTCCCAAAATAAAATCACAAGAATTCTGACAAAATTTTCGCACCAAGCTTACACGTCATTCCATTAAACTTCTTATCTTTCTCTGAATTTATTTCAACCAAATCAACCCATTTCAAATTCTTCATTTTGTTTATACGTGAAATAATATATAAAAATTCTCTCGATGTAAAACCTCCAACCTCGCTACCATATCCTGTGGCAGGAGCAAACACTGGATCAATTGCATCAATATCTATTGAAACATAAAGACTTTTCCCTCTCGCAAATTCCATCAATGTATCGCAACATTCTTCCAAATCAACAACTATCGAATTCATCTTCATAACTTTAATATTGTTTTTTTTCATAAAATCAATTTCACTTTTCCATGAATTTCTAACACCTACTAATAATATATTTTCAGGCGGAAAACCGCTTTCAACTAACGCCCTTAACCATTCCTCATGCGTCGGCTCTCTCATCGGTTCCATGCAATCAGGATGCGCATCAAAAACAATCAAGCACGGCTCTTTTCTTTTTTCTATACATCTATCTAAAAAACTTTTTCCAATCGAATAACTAATCGAATGATCTCCTCCAATAAAAAAACTTCTCCCTTTTTTCTTAAAAACCTCAACTCCCTTTTTGTAAATTAATTTATTATCTTTTTCCAAATCTGAATTTCCCAAATTAACTTCATCTAAATCCAACTTCTTCAAATTAACTTCACTACCTTGCTCATTACTAAAAATCTCTTCAAGTTTATTTAAAATAACCTCTGGACTTTTCTCACACCCACCTGTCTTACCTAATCCATTTATTCCAGGAATTTTTATAATTCTCATACATAAGAATCAAAAACTGAATTTATATTAATTTCTATTATGATTATTCCTTCGGAATCAAGGCAAAAAAACTAAAATTATCCTTAACTTTCGAAGCTAATTTTTTAACATCTTCCAGTTTAACTTCTGAAATATTTTTTTCAAATTCATAAAATTCTTCTGCGTTTCCATTGATTTCGCTATACAACAAACTAACCATCTGCGATTCTGAATCTTCCATTGAAATCTGATGGTTCCCGATAATCTGCTCCTTAACTTCCTTTAATTCATCTTCGCTTAATTCCTTCGCAACTTTTTCATATTCATCTAAAATTAATTTTTTAACAACTTCAACATTTTCTTTTGTCGTTCCCGCATAAATTAAATTGTATGCAAACTTTTCATTAATCTCACAATCACCCTTAATTGCATATGCCAAATTTCTTTTTTCTCTAATTTCCGAAAACAATCTTGACGACATTCCTCCACCCATCAAAACATTCAAAACTTTCGCAGCATAACTTTTTTTATCTCCAACCAATGGAACATGATGTGCCAATATTAAATTTGACTGATCAATTCCCACACGCTCTTCAATATCTGATCCATTTTTCATTCTAATCTCAATCTGAGGAACGCTTCCTTTTTTCTTTTCAAAATTTTTCTCAACATATAAAACTAATTTTTCAAAATCCGCGTCACCAACAACACTTAAAATCATATTCTCCGGAACATAAATTTCTTCAAATTTTGAAATAATCTCATCTCTATTTATTTTATTCATATTTTCCTCTGTGCCAATTAATGACGGACCAAATGGCTTTTCATAAAGATGATTTTTTATTTCATCAAACACATAAACTCTTGGATTATCTCTCCTCATTTTAATTTCCTCAAAAATAACCTTTCTTTCTTTTTCTAATTCAGTTTTATCAAACTTCGGATTTTTCATCATATCACTCAAAACATCTAACGCAACATCTAAATGTTTACTTGGAACCTTGCACCAATACGCCGTAATCGCCTCATCTGTAAACCCATTTAAAATTCCGCCATTTTTTTCAATCTCCTGTGCAATCTTATGCGAACTTCTAGAGGGAGTCCCCTTGTAAAGCATATGCTCTATATAATGTGAAATTCCCTTTTCCTTCAATGTTTCATTAATACCCCCATTCCGAACTGCAAACGCAACACTCACAACTGGCAAATCTCGCTTTTCAAAAATAAGCGTCATTCCGTTACTTAAAACTCTTCTCTTAAATTTAAAACTCATATTACAATATAACGACCTAGGTTTTTAAGCTTAATCAATCCAACCAATCTATTTACAAAAAACAACATATCTCTCACTACCAACTTCAAAATCATCCAAAATCTCAAACTCCTCTTTTACAAATTTTTCAAACCAAACTCTTTGTGCATTAAAATTTTTTTTGGCAATTAAGCTTTTTGTTGCAAAACTTACGACAACCTTATCGACCATCGGAACAATTTCCCTCAAAAGCTTTTTAGAGTAATCCCTCTCAATCATCTCTAATGAATCCAATGTTTTAAATAAAAAAACAACTCGCCTCCCTTTTATTTTTGAAATTATTTTTTTTATCTTTTCCAATTCAAACAAACTTTCATGAATAGCTTTTGTTTTTAATTTTTCTTTTGCAAAATAATAATTCATAAACTCAACCAGTTGCCCCATTGCCTCAACTCCAATATAATTTACATCCACATTTTTAAAAAATTTATAACTAAATCCATTTACACCACACCCTAAATCAAAAATATTGATTTTTTTATAACCCTTCAATAATTTTTCATAAACTTCCTTGTAATAATCAAATCTCTCTTTTGTTGACATGTGTTTTTTCAAAACCCATTCCGCATTTTTATCTTTAATATTTAATATTTTTTGAGAAACAAACACACTATACATTTTCCTTAGTAAATCTCGCGTTAATTTAACCTTCTCCGAATCCACAAACTGTTCTTTGTCAAATTTTTCAAAAACTTTCTCAACATCTTTTTTAGGAAGTTGCGAAAACTCCTTCTTTGAAATAATCTTTTTAATCAATTCCTCCCTTCCTGTAATTTTCAAGTTAGCCATTATATTTTTAAGTTAAACTTACTTTAAAACATTATGAAAATAAAAACCCCTTCTCTTGCTCTAATTAACAATCCTCTCCACGCCAACCATAATCTAACCACCCTACTAATCAAAAACCTAACTTACTCAGCACACGAAAAAGGACCGCTAGACGGGCCAATGTGGCATCCCAGAGTGCAAGAAAGATGCTGCCCAACCAGATGTGAGGAAGTTGGTAAGAAACCAGGGGGTTCTTACATTGCCAATTAATGTAAACGATCCTGAATATGTTTCTGCTGAAAAAGCATATAATGAAGCTAATACACTTGAGGGAAAATTAACAGCTTTAAAAAAAATGATATCTCACGCCCCAAAGCACAAAGGAGGGGAAAATTTAAGACAACAATTAACAACGCGTAGAAAAAAATTTGAAGCCCAAATAACAAAAGCAAAAAAATCAGGAAAATCAACCCAAATTGGAATAAAAAAAGACGGACTACAAACTGCAATAATTGGCTTTACAAATACCGGAAAATCAACATTGCTCGCAGCCTTAACAAACGCTCATCCAAAAATATCTGAAAATAGATTTTCAACAACACAACCACAAATTGGAATGACAATACATGAAACAATCCCCATTCAATTAATTGAAATTCCGGCAATTGAATCTGAAAATTTTGACAAAGGCCTAGCAAATGGTGCAGACACCATTTTAGCTTTAGTTACAAAATTTGAACAAATTTCAAAAATTTTACTAAAGTTAAAAAAATCACCTGGGAAGAAAATAATTGTCTTCAATAAAATCGATATACTTAGTGAAAATGAGAAACGAAAACTAACCGCAACACTTCAAAGTAAAAAATATAATTTTATTTTAATATCTGCTGTTATGAAAAAAAACCTAAATGAATTAAAATCAAAAATAACAAAAACACTAGACAAGTTACGAATTTACACGAAAGAACCAAACAAGCCAAAATCAAACAAGCCAATTATTATGAAAAAAAAATCAACCGTAAAACATGTCGCTGAAAAAATATTAAAAGGATTTTCAAAAAAAGTAAAGCAAACAAAAATTTGGGGACCCTCTTCAAAATTCTCAGGACAAATTGTAGGACTAAATCACAAATTAAAAGATTTAGATGTTATAGAATTTAAAACAAAATAAAAACTTTTAAATAAAGACCACTCCTCTCTTAATTATGAAAACAAAAACGAAGGTTGCATTGTTAAAAACTCCATTAATACTTGTTATGATTATTTCATTTGCAGCTTCAATTTATGCTACAATAAAACAAATACAGGGTGTTAATTGGGCAACTCCGGTAATTATGGGAATTCTTTTAGTTCTATATTTTGTCGGTGTAAAGATTGATGATAGAATTTAAAAATTATAACTTCCCTTAATTAAAGAATAATTCTCTCTAAATTTTTGCAATGCTTCGTCTCTATTTAGCTCACTTACATCTGGGAAAATTCTAGCAGTTTTTTCTTTTCCTAAAAGAACTATATCTAAATCCCTAGCAACACTTTCATCTTCCTTTGAAATCGCAGAAGTCCACCCTATAAAAAAATCTGGAACAATTTCTTTAAATCTCAAATAATTCATAATATTAAAAGCCATTGTTGCATAAACATCCTGCATCTCTCCCTGTCCATCTTTCATCTTCGCAATAATATTATCTCTATCCAACATATCACACAAATAAATATCTGGCAATCCCTCTCCTTTATTTATCCTAATCGCCAACTTATCTATAGCATCATATGAATTATTTGCAAATGAAAATTTATATCCTTTATCTCTAGATGCTCTTTTTGCCAAAACTATATTTGCTCCAACATCATCAACCACAAATAATTCCAATCCTTCCATATAAAAAACACCAATTAACACTTTTTAACCATTGTTGTTCAAATTTACTTATATTAAAATTTCTCAATTTGCTTTAACAATTTTTTAGCTTCTTTATTTTCTTCAAAATGTTTCCTAATTGGCTCAATTAATTTATCAATATATTTTGAACATGTCATCTTAACATCTAAAGGATGTATCTTTTTTTCTTTAAATGCATCTTCTAATTCGTCATATGATTCAAATTCTAAATTTCCACCAAACTTTTCCGGACGCTCAATTTTTATTTTATCAAATTTTTCAAAAATAATATATCTAAAATATTCCAAAACAGGATTATCCCCAACTTGGCCCTCTGGACAATATGCTTTCTTGAATTTTTTCTCAATTTCTTTTGTTGAATCTGTCATAAAAATTGCAGAGTTAGGATTTGATTTACTCATTTTTTTTGCAATCGCAGCTTCAACACCTGTCGCACCACTTTTAGCAGGCTCTGTCAAACCCATCAACATATGATGATGAACTGCTATTGGTTTTTTATATCCCAATTTTGGAGCAACCTCTCTTGCTAACATATTAACTTTTCTCTGATCCATTCCAAGTTGCGCAATATCAACCTTCAATTCAAAAATATCCGACGCTTGCATACATGGATAAAAAATCTGAGCACCACTTAAATTATCATTTTCACTTCTTCCCATAATTTGAGAACATCGAGTAATTCTTTTAACACTATTCGTCATTCCGATTCTAATAACCCTTAACCAATAATCCTGATTCATATGCTCACTTGCCCACAAAAACTCAACATTCTTCAAATCCATTCCACACGCCCTCCAAACTTCAATAAAATATTCGCCCAACGTTCTAATTTTTTTCAAATCTCCATCCATTTTATTATTCATCAAGGCAAACCAATCCGCAACCCAAAATTTAAATTTAACCCCTGCTTTCGTCAACTTGTTAACATTAATCGTTCTCAAAATTCCCTGAGCAATATGTATTTTCCCTGACGGCTCAAACCCATCATACGCAACAGGATGCTTTTTATTTTCAAATAATTCTCTCAGTTCATCTTCTGAAATAATTTCTTCCCCAACTTCTTTAACTAATCTAATTTTTTCATCAACTTCCATTCTCAAACAAACAATTATTAATTATTAAATGTTTCTCACTCTATGTTAATTCAACTTTTTCTTTTTATTTTCGCTGGAATTTTTTTTGGAACCTTAACTGGATTAATTCCTGGAATTCATATAAACCTTGTAAGTATTTTTATTATTTCAGCTTCTGCAACATTATTATCCATCAATCCAATCTATCTTGTAATTTTTATAACCTCCATGGCAATTACTCACACTTTTATTGATTTTATTCCATCAATCTTTCTTGGATGTCCAGACACAGATACCGAACTTTCCATTTTACCAGGACATGAACTCTTAAAACAAGGACATGGCTATCAAGCAATTTTATTAACATGTTATGGTAGTCTGGCTGCAATCTTCATACTTTTATTAATTGCTTTTCCATCAACAATTTTAATTTCAACTTTTTATCCAACAATTCAAAAATATATTCCCTATTTTTTAATTCTAATCTCAATCTTTTTAATTTCAATTGAAAAAAACAAAATTCCTTCATTTGTAATTTTTATTTTAGCAGGAATCTTAGGATTCGCAACTTTAAACTTATCTGTAATTAAAGAACCACTTCTACCCTTATTAACTGGCTTATTTGGATCCTCCTTATTGATAACAAGTATAAAAAATAAAACAAAAATCCCAAAACAAAAAATTATAAAACCAAAAACAAGCTTAACACGACCATTACTTGGTGCATTAATAGCCTCACCTCTCTGTAGCTTTCTTCCAGGTTTAGGATCTGGACAAGCTTCAATAATCGGAAATATTTTTACAAAAAACTCACAAAAACAATTCCTAGTTTTAATTGGTGCAACAAATACTCTTGTAATGGGATTTTCATTTTTATCATTATATATTATTTCAAAAACACGAACAGGAGCCGCTGTTGCGATTCAGCAAATTATTCAAACCCTAAATTACAAAACCTTAATCTTAATTTTATCAACCTCTCTAATTGTAGGAATTTTTTCTTTTTTCTTAACAATTTTTTTAGCAAAACTATTTTCAAACCGACTTGACAAATTAAATTATTTTAAAATAAACATCTCTACATTAATTTTTCTGACTATCTTAATATTCTTTATTTCAAACATTTACGGAATATTGGTTTTTATTTTGGCAACTCTTTTGGGAATTTTTTGCATTTCAATTGGAGCACGAAAAACAAACATGATGGGATGCTTACTTATACCGACAATAATTTGGTATTTATTTTTTTAATTATCTATTTAATATATAAATCTTTAAATATAACGACTTCTTTTAATTTTAATGATAGGTAAATCATTAACCGCAATAGCCCTTGGTATTTGTATAACTCTTTTTTCTGGATGCGCCACTCCCAAAGTTTATTTTTACGGAAATTCTATAGATTCAAATAAATCAAATATTACTCAACAAGAATTGGAATGTAAAAAATATGAAGAAGGTTATGGTCCCGGAAAATGCTACATTGCACCACCATCAGTTTTAGATATTAGATTTTAAAATGAAATTAACAAAAAAACTATACATCCCATTAATTCTATCTTCATTATTTTTAACCGAATGCTCTACTGTTACAAATTTAAATAGGGAGACATATTCTCAAGAATTAGAAGAAATTTCAATGCAAATATATCTTAAAAAATTAAAAAAAGCTAAAGAAACACTTGGTCCGCTTGATACAATAATTCACAATAAAGATTTTGAATATTTTTGGCTAACACCAGATAATAATAAATTATTACTATTGGCAGGCATCTATAACGAAACTATAAACATCTACAAAACAAAACCTCGAGGCTATAGAGTAGAAGGAAATTATAGCATTTTGCAAAACCCCTTTGCGTTTTTTAATGCTTTAAAATTATCAGACAAAAATAATGATAAAATTGTGACACCAAGAGAAATTAACTCAAATCTCGCCAAAACACTTTATCAAGAAAGTGAAAAAAATAAAAATAAAAAAATAAGAAGTAATTTAAAATTGCTCAAAAATCAATTATTTAGACCAAGCGTAAACACCCAGAATAACCAAATTAACAAGTGGTATTATCATTAAAACACTTGTCCAACCTGGCAAATTAATTTTTTCAGCTATTAACCAAAATAACCAAACACTAGCAATTGCAACTATAATTCCTCCAACAAGTGGAATAGCTGCAGCAAGTAAAATCAATGTCCACCACCCACTCTTTTTAGCCATTTGTGTTATCAAATAGAAATTAAGAATTGGTATAAAAGCAAACCACCCATTTCCTGTTTTAGTTTTTCTGGCAATATACATAAGCGCCACAGCAGCATAAATATAAACAGCTAAAAAAATCAGCAAAAAAACTAATCCAAAAGCCATCATTGCGCCCGCACTTAAAATATTTGCATCCATATATTATAACCTCCTTTCAAAAATAAAAATCAAACTTAATTAATAAATGTATTGAAACTTAAATTCTTTTATCCATGCTAAAACTTCCTATAGACTAATTTTTACCATAAAATCCAAAGAATAATCTTCTTAGATTTTTTTAATCAATATTTCAAACTCCATAATACCTAACTCAATATAAAAATCAAATAATCCTGCAACATAAAACTTGAACATCCCCTCTTAAGGAAAAATATCCATTCTCCTGTATAAATTCATCCTTAACAACAACCAAATCTCCCTCAATTTTTTTTACGAAATATTTGTTTGAATCAGAATTCATTAAAATCCATCCATTTTCTTGTTTGCATTGTATCCCAATATAAAGATTGTGCTTACTTTCTCCAAGTGATTTTAAATATTCATACCCATCTATTGCAACATTTTCAACTTCCAACAAATTTTTATTCGCATAGTTATATAATATTAATTTGCTATTTGCAGCATTTTCTTTTGAAATCAGGGCGCATTCCAAAACTTCTTTCTTGTTTATTTTGATTGTATTAATAACTTTGCCACTTTCTTCATCATTAAAAATATTTTCAAGTACACTTATTCTCTCTTCTAATCTATTTATTTGGTTAGAAGAATTCTCATCTGTGGTTACTTCGCCATTACCCAAAAAAAAGAAAAAAAAGATTAATAAAATTAAAATCCCTGTAATAATTAAATTTATTTTTTCTAATTTCATAATTAAACATTGCATAATTAATATTTAAATATACCCCACAAGATACTTTCTTCCCATTCCATCAACCATCTCTTACCTGTCATCCAAACCCCTAACTTATTCAGCACACAAAAAAGGACCGCTAGACGGGCCTATGTGGCATCCAGGAGTGCAAGAAAGATGCTGCCCAGCATGAACGTGAGGAAGTTATTAAGAAACCAGGGGTTTCTTAAATTGCCTTCGCAAACATTATATCGTCTGCTATAAAGGCATCTCCCCATTTTTCATCTTCTTTATATTTTCCAGTCAACCTAATCCCATCTCCTTCTACAGGCTCACGCCCACGAAAACAATTATCAAATGTTTTAGGGAAAACTGTAATTTTGGCAGAACTACTTTTATCTACAATATCTATAAACGCCATTGAATCTCCATTTTTTGTTAAAATTCTAACATATCTTTTTACAACCCCAAATATCTGTGCTTCCGTATCATCTTTCAGTCTACTCAATTGCGTAAAATTACCTGTTTTTGATTCTCTATAAACATCAATCATTTGGCCTGAAATTTCAACACCCAAAAGCTTTTTTTCAATTTCTAATTTCTGCTTTAATGGCATTGGTGGCAAATCTGGAAATTCAATGTTTCCCGCAACATCTCCAAATAATGTCATCTGCTTTTCATTTGAATTATTTTGTTTTTTAATATTTTCATAAACAGACAATAAGCTTGATCTATTAATATTCATTTCATCAAAACATCCAACTGAAATCAAACTATACAAAACCCTTTTGTTAACTTTTGATGTATCCACTTTATTAATAAAATCCCTATATGATTCATATGGCCTAGCTTCTAATATTTTTTTCAAAGCACCCTCTCCAACATTTTTTATACCAGATAGTCCAACCCTAATAACTTTACACCCTGGCTTCAATGGAGACACTGACTTATCCAATTCACTCCTTTCGACGCTAAAAGATTCTTTAGATGTATTAATATCTGGATGTAAAATTTTAATACCACTCTGCCTAGCCGACTCTAAATAAAAACTTAATTTTTCGGGATTGGAAACCGATGATGATATTGTCGCCGCAAAAAATTCAACAGGATAATATTTTTTCAAATATGCCGTCTGATATGAAATCAGGGCATACGCCGCAGCATGACTTTTATTAAAAGAATATTTTGCAAACTCCACAATATCATCCCATAATTTATTTACATTTGAAACCAACATTCCCGAATGCTCAACACACCCTTTCTTAAATTTACTCTCCATTTGCTTCATTAAATCAATTTTCTTTTTTCCAATTGCTTTTCTTAATGTATCTGATTCACCCATTGTAAAATTTGCAAGCGTTCTGGATAACTGCATAACCTGCTCCTGATAAACCATAATTCCATATGTTGGCTTTAAAATTTTCTCAGCATTTGGATGTGGATAATCAACTTTTTCTTTTCCATGTTTTCTATCTGCATAAACTTCCAAATATTGCATCGGACCTGGACGATATAATGCAACGATCGCAATAATATCATCAAAACATGTCGGTTGAATTAATTTCAATGTTTTTTGCATCCCTTCACTTTCAATCTGAAAAACACCAATACTTTCACTTTTTCTAAGCATTTCATAAACGCCTTTATCCTTCATTGGAATTTTACTTAACCAGTCGCCATCTTTTCCAATCATATCTAAAACTTTTTTAATAACATTGAGAGTCTCCAGTCCTAAAAAATCAAATTTTACTAATCCAAAAGTTTCAATATCTGGTCCTTCAATTTGTGTTACCGTATCACCCTTTCTTGAATATGTTGGAATGTAATCTGTTATATCCTTCTTTCCCCAAACAACACCACAAGCATGAACACCTTTATGTCGAACACACCCCTCTAGTCTTTGAGCAACTTCAAAAATTTTCTCATATTTTTTCTTAAACTCTTGCAACCTTGTTGCATCCTCTGTAAATTTTCCAGCATCATCTTTTGCATTCAATGATTTCTCTATATTTTTTTCATTAACATATTTTGTAATTGCATTCGCCTCCTCAAAAGGAATCTTAAATGCCCGCATAACATCTTTCAATACCGCCTTCGCACTCATTGTTCCATATGTTCCAATTAACGCAATTTTATCCTCACCATATTTCTTCTTAACATAATCTATAACAATATCTTTATCTCCAAAATCTACATCAAAATCTGGCAATGAAATTCTATCTGGATTCAAAAATCTTTCAAACAATAATCCCAAACTTAGTGGCTCAAGTTGAGTAATTCCCAAAAGATATGCAACAATAGACCCCGCACCACTTCCTCTTCCTGGGCCAACTTGACAATATTTTTTTGCATATTCAATAAAATCAGCAACAATTAAAAAATATGTATTAAAATCCATTTTATTAATAACTGACAATTCAAAATCCAATCTTTTCTTAGCATCTTCATATAAATCTTTTCCACCATAAACTTTTTCCAAAGAACTATCGCACAATTCTTTCAAGTATCCTTCAGATGTTTTTCCATCCGGCAAATCAAAATTTGGAAAAATTGGATTACCCATATCCAATTTAACATTACACCTTTCCGCAATCTCTGCTGTATTTTCAACAACATTTTCTCTTCCTTGAAAACGTTTTTTCATTTCATCTTCACTCATAACATGATAACCTTCCCCACTAAATCTAAATCTTTTATCATCATCCATCGATCCATTTGTTTGAATTGACAACATAACCTCATGAGAATATGCATCTTCTTTTTTCAAAAAATGCGAATCACCTGTTGCAACAACTTTAATTCCAAATTCACCTGCAACCTTATAATAAAAATCTCGAACAATTTCTTCCTCTGGAATATTGTGATTTTGAACTTCTAAATAAAAATTTTCTTTTCCAAAAATATCAATATATTCTTGAATCAATTTTTTTGCCAAATCTTCTTTTTTATCAATAACCGCCTGAGCAACATCATTTGCTATACACGCACTCATACAAATCAGTCCATCTGAATATTTTTTCAATGTTTCCTTATCTAATCTTGCTCTATAATAAAAACCATCCTTATTTGCAATTGAAACTAATTTTATTAAATTTTGATATCCTTTGTTATTTTTTGCTAACAATATTAAATGATAATTTCTCATCTTACGATCTCGCACTGTCATATCTTTACATACATACGGCTCAAATCCAAATATTAACTTAACCCCTGCTTTTTTCGCAAGTTGATACTTCTTAATAATCGCCCCCATATTCCCATGTTCTGTAATTGCAACACTATCCATCCCCAACTCTTTAACACGATCAAACAACTCTGAAACTTTTGTTGCTCCATCTAACAAACTATATTCTGTGTGTAAATGCAAATGTGTAAATGCCATCTCAATTATCCTCTTTTTCTTTATTTAATTCTAATGTTGTTTGTGAATCCTTCTTTTCTTTTCCAAAAATACTTTCAATATGCATTTTAATTAATTCTAAATGTTGCTTAAGGTAACCTGAAAGATTATATTTTTTAGCCAAATCAATTGCAGATTCTAAATATTTTTTTATTCCACCTTCATGAATTGTGAAAATAAGTTTTCCTTTACATTTCGGACATTGTCCAGATAGTGGAGGCCTTCGAACAATATTATTACATCCAACACATCTAAATCCTTGCATTGAAAACTTTCTCAAATTACCCTTCATATCTCTTAAAAAATGTCTCTCAACAATCAACCTTGCTGTATCTGATGTATCTGTAGCTCTAATTTTTTTAACCAATTCCATTTGGTGAGCAACCTTGTCTACCATTGTAGGTAATATTTTATAATTAGAACAAACAACGCCCTCATTAAAATTTGTTGTATCGTGCGTAAATCCCAAATTCAAAAATGGATTTTCTTTATTTTTTAAAACATTTTTAACAACATTTATTTTTACCTTTGAAGAATGTTCTCTTTTTTCAGACAACTCATATAATTCCAAAGGATATTCATTCACACATTCAAAGTCTAAAATTTGATCATCGACTTCCCCTGCATCAATCTTGGCATTTAAAACCAATGGAGCATCTTGTGTTCCCCCTCTATGACTTGGTAAAAATTTTCTTGAAAAATTAATCAAAACATCCCCCAATAACATAATCGCCGCTTCATCTCCATCACAATCTCGCCTAACTGCAGCATGCATATATGGAGAAGCCAAAACTCCAAGTGTATTCGAAAATCCAATAAATCTACAAACAACTCCTGCACAATTATGAGGCGCCATAAAAACACCAAGTTGTCCAATTAAATCATCTCTAATTTTTGTTTTATAAAAAGGATTCATCCCATATAATTTAACCAATTCTTCATCAACAAAATTTGCAATTTTCAAAAAAGTGTTATCAGCTCTCTCATCTGGAGACTCAGACGAACTTGGCAATAAAATATCGTGTGGCATTAATTCAATTATTTGATTTTCGTTAATCAGCTCTTTTCCATAAATATCTACAACATATCCCAACTCTTTTAATTTTTCTATATTAACTTCAATTTCTTTTGGCTTAAATGAAACAAGTGGCAATTCTGTTGCATCAAAACGAATCGTTCCATCCTTATTCACTTGCAAATCATATTTCGCTCTCAAAATTCCCTTTGAAAGATTCTCTAAATCCCTCTCTGATGAAACAGTTTTTCTGATTCCCTTAATTAATAGCGGGACATCTTGCTTTTCCATCTTTAATTTCCTATATGCTTTTTCAAAATAATAATTTATGTCCAAATTTTTATAACAATACGGGACCCCTTCTTTTTCAAAACCATCCCTTTTAGATTCAAAAAACTTCTCCTTTGTTTTATTAAAATAATATTTTTTTCTACATCTTGATCCACACTTTTCACAATTTGAATAAATTGTTTCTATTTTACAGCTTTCACAATAGTTCAGCGGAAAAGAATTTTTTATTTTTCCAACATTGCATGCAGCCTGAACACTTCTTAATCTTCCGCCCTCGTTTCCAACTGGAAATAAAACATTTGGACTTCCCTGCAATTTTCTAATTTTAGCTTTTTCGGGACGCCCCATTCTCGATCCAATAAAATCTCCCGCCTTATTTTTTATTTCAAAATCAGAATACTTATTTACATTTTCTAAAACCCCTTTTTCTAAATCAATCTTATTTATATCCACAAAATCTTTCAAGCTTTCCCCTTGCTTTATTTTATTAAAATCTATTCCCAAATTAACCATTAATGCTTCACTTTTTTCCAAATCTATTATTACCTTATCTTGAACAATTTTATGTTCAATCCCCAAAAGCTCCAATGCCCTTTTTCCATTTTTAAAATTTTCCTGATTATTAATATCAAAAGGCATTTCTATTTTTTCTTTATATTTCGAAACCCTAAGCCATTCTAAAAATTCTAAGAATTGTTTATCAGATATTTCAGTCCAGTAAAAAATAAATTTTGGATAAAGTGGAATATTATATTTCTTACTTAACTCAATAGCATCCTTTAATTTAACATTATGACAATCATTAACAAATCCACCCTCTTTTTTTAATTCCTGATTCCACCATTCTTCAACATATCCTGGCTTAACCAATGTTGCATTTCTATTGGCAACATCACTAAAAGGAAAAAGGATATCTCCCAAATAAATTATCTCCTCTATTTCAGAATATTTTTCTTTAACGCCTTCTATTTTTTCAAGCTGACAAACGTCTCCATTTTTCATTTTTACAATCGGACCTTCTATAGAATCACAAACTGTAACAACACATCCCTTTGTTGGTTTTTCCAATTTCAATTGTGTTCCTGTTGCAATAAAATTATCTGTAACCGCCATTGTTGCTGGATGGACTGAAACCGCACTAAAACCTGAAACCCTTCCTCTTCCATATCTAAATCTAAAACCTCCTGACCTTGAAGGATGTCCATAAATAGGTCGCCCCGCAACCAAATCTCTAATATATGTTGGAACACCTTTCTTGTTTTCAATATTTTTTTCGCTTGTAATTTTTTCATGCAATTCAATATATTCCTTAATCCAATCAAACCCTGTTGACTTAATTCCATTTTTCTTAACCATTTCTAATAAACGAAATCCTTTTGCGGATTTCTGAGCTAACCCTTCAGCCATAATTAAACAAAAACCGCTTCTTAAAAAATCCGTATCAACTCTATCTAAATTCTTATAATTTGAGACCTCAATTTTTTCAGAAGGTTCTCCCGCAACCTGAATCGGCATATGTTTTGCTAAAAATAAAATCTCATCTTCTGTGGGCATATATTGCAAATTCGCAACTCTTTCATTAAAATCAAACAATTCTGTAACGATTCTCTTATTTTCATTTTCTGTTGGATCATATTTAGCATAACCAAAAGATTCTCTTAAAAAATCTATTAACATTAAAACGATACAACTTGCAGTTGTTCCAGCTGAACGTATTGGACCTGAAAAACTTGCAATAAAATAACTTTCACCTTCTTTTGTTTTTCCTAATTTTAAACCCGTAAATCCTTCAATTGGACTTGACACCACGCCTAAAGTTGCATACGCAAAACCAACACGAATTCCCGCATCTATCGCTTCAAGTTCTGAACTAAATTTACAAAAATTCTGCCTTGCAACTTCTTCTGCAATTTTAAAAACAATTGTTGTGTCTAATTTTCCAAATTCTCTTTCTAATTCTAAAATTCTTTCAACAATCCCAGAATTTAAAACCTGGGAATAAATTGTTGAAATCAATCCAACAACTTTTTCCGCCATAGACATAGCAAGCGGAATTTCAACTTTTCCAACAGGATCTAGTCCCTTTTTTCTGGCATCCTCTGCAACCCTATAAACCTTTCTTACATCTTCTTCTAATTTTTTAAAATAATTTTCTGTCTTCATTCTAATAACCTCTTCATTTCTAATGCTCCTCCATCTTGACTATCTCTTGATTCCGAAACTAATGTCGGCTCCATTTTAAACTCTTTAATTAATGAAGCAAAATTTTCAAACTTAGGATGAAAATCTCTTTCGTTATACGCCCTGTGTTTTTTCTCTCCCTTCTCTGTATACTCAACCGGATAAAAATGACAATGTAATCTCTTAAGAATATTTTTTCCAAGTTTATCTTTAATCTCCAACAAAACATTTCTAATATCTTCCTTAAATTCAAGAGACCCTTCTCTTCTCGCATGTAAATGCGCAAAATCTATACATGGTTCACATCCCGTTTCTAAACATATCTGAATTACTTCCTTCAAGCTTCCAAGTTGACTTTTTTTACCCATAGTTTCAGGTAAAATTTTAACCGGACCTTTGTATATTTTTTTAACTTCTTTTATTCCATTTATACAATTCTCCATAGCCTTATCATGATTATTAAAACCGGGATGAAAAACAACCTTTGTTGCACCCATAGCTTCAGCCAACTTTAATGTTTTAACCAATTCCTTTATTGAATTTTCAACAACCTCTGGACGATGCGAAGATAAAACAACATAATAAGGAGCATGAACAGATAGGCTTATTCCCAACTCTCTTGCCTTTTCCCCAACTTCTTTTGCAACTTCCATTCTTGTTCTAGCTCCATATGTCATCAAATATTCATAATGATTCAGCCCTATATCTCTTATCCATTCAACGGCTCTCTTCCTATCTTTTCCAAACCTAGATTTAAAAAAATTAGGAGGATTTCCAGAAGTTCCCAATCTGATTCCGGTCATATTTTCTTCTTTCATTTTATTCGAAATCTAAAATTTTTACCTCCCTTGTTTTTAAGTTAAACATCGGAACTTTGCAGAAATCTGGACAAGCGCCTCTTTTTTTCTGATATTCCGTTATTTTTTCCCATGATGAAACCGATACAATTAAAATATTATTACAATATGAAACTGCAGACTTATGGGTATGACCTGACACAAAAATATCTGGAACATCTGAAATAACAAGGTTATCTTTCTCAGAAGGATAATATTGTGTAGATGCATGTGCTGGAGCAAGATGTCTATTTTTTAAAATATATTTCATAATTTCTTCTGGCTTGTTTGCAGCATCACATTGAACCAAATGTGGAATATTTCCAACATAATAAAAATACGAAAATCCATGATACATTAAAATATTAAATCCATCAAAACCCTCATGTTTACCAAAATCAAACTGACAAGGATTATTAATAAAATTTATATTTTTTAAATTTTTAAAATCTTTCAAAAATTCTTTGTAAAATGCTGGTTGTGGCTCCATCAATCTAACACCATCATGATTTCCTGGTGAAATAATTATTTGTATATCTTTTCTAATTCCACCCAAAAGCTCAGCTGCTTTTTTAAAATGAATCTTTAAATCTAAACTTTCTAATTCATTTTCTTGTCCTGGATAATTTCCAATACCTGCAACCAAATCACCAACAATAAATATATATTTTATTTTCTTAGCTTCTTCAGATTTACCATTTATATAATCAATAAATTTTAACAAATTTTCCTCCATAAATAACTTACTTCCTATATGCAAATCTCCAACAAATAAAATATTTTCCTCAATGGGTGATTTTCTTCTTTCGCTTAAATTTGCTTCAGGAAAAATAATTTCATTTACAAAAATAATTTCTTTATTGCCAGATCCTTTAAATCCAAGCACCGAATCCAATGAAACCATCTCTGCAAATTTATATAAATCTTTTTTATCTTTATTTATTAAAATTTTTACTTTTCCTGTTAAATCCTCTATCTCAAAAATAATATTCTTGTTTTTCGTTATTTTTTTATCACTAACCATGCCTATTATCGACATCCCCTGTTTACTTCCAGAAATTTTATTTATCGAAACTAAATTTTCTAATTCTTCCTTTTCTTGAAGAATTTTCCTAATTGAATTAAATCTTTCACGAAAATAATTAACAAAATCTTCAACTCCTAATTTTTTACCTCCAATTTGACTATTTTCTAAGATATTAAAAATTATTTCGTCTTCTTTTTTAGGAAATTCCTCCGTTTCTAATTTTTTATCTATCTCTTCTATTTTATTA
>Ga0208904_1000875_pt1 | contig 22346 bp, 23 predicted proteins | sample AntAceMetag02UKB_FD_184774 | JGI IMG/M metagenome (GOLD analysis project Ga0208904, IMG submission 184774) | Saline lake microbial communities from Ace Lake, Antarctica - Antarctic Ace Lake Metagenome 02UKB (SPAdes) (version 2) | ecosystem: Environmental > Aquatic > Non-marine Saline and...
AACTCCCGTCTTACGACTGGAGTTTTCCTTAGGCCTTGAAAGTACCTAACCTTTATATTACCTTCTATACTATAGCACATTTTGGCACTTTTGTCAAGTATAAGCACAAAAACTTGCATTTTTACACAAAAAATGGGAGAATATATATTACAAAGAATATTAATATATATGAGCAAAAAATCGACAATCGAATCATTATTAAGAAAAGTGGGAGACTATGCTCCAGATGCTGACCTAGACTTAATTAAGCTAGCTTTTGATTTTGCAAAAACAGCCCACGAAGGACAGACAAGGAAATCTGGCGAACCATATATTGTCCATCCACTAGCTACAGCCCATATTCTAGCAGATCTTAGAATTGATCCTATAATTATTATAGCTGCCCTACTCCATGATGTACCAGAAGACACCAAAGTAACTTTAGAAGAAATAGAAAAAAACTTTGGTAAAGAAGTTGCCAGTATGGTAAAAGGCATTACCAAACTAGGCAAACTAAAATACCGTGGTGTAGAAAGATATATTGAAAATTTAAGAAAAATGTTTGTGGCTATGGCCGAAGACATTCGTGTTATGATTCTAAAATTTGCTGACCGTATTCATAATCTCAGCACACTAGATGCCCTACCACCACAAAAGCGTTATCGTATCGCACTTGAAAGCTTGGAGATATATGCCCCTATTGCCGGAAGACTTGGTATGGATGAATTCAAAGGTCGTTTGGAAGACTTGTCCTTTGAATACGTTTACCCAAAAGAATATCAAAAAGCAAAAAAAATTAGAGACGAGCGCCTAGAGGGCAAAGAAATATTTATAGAAGAGATACAAAAAACTGCCAAAAAAGAATTAGAAAACGCTGGTGTAAAAATAAATTTAATACATGGCAGAAAAAAACGCCTCTACAGTTTTCATCTTAAACTACAAAGAAAAAATAATGAAACTGCCAAAATTTATGACATGGTAGCACTTCGCATTATTGTCCCAACTATTGCCGACTGCTACGCTGCTCTCGGAATTCTTCACACAATTTGGAAACCCATGAAAGGAAGAATAAAAGACTATATTTCTCAGCCAAAACCAAATGGTTATCAATCACTACATACCACGGTTTTATCTGATACTGGAGAAATTATAGAATTCCAGATCCGTACCACTGATATGCATGAAGAAGCTGAGTTTGGTGCCGCCGCCCACTGGCACTATGACGAAACCGGAGTAAAAAGACCAGCAAAAAAAATCCAATGGGTAAAAGAACTAGCCGAAATTCAAAAAGATGTCTTGAATAAACTATCTGATCTAGAAGAAATAAAAGTAGACTTTTTGCAATCCAGAATTTTTGTCTTCACCCCCAAAGGCGATGTGATAGACCTGCCAGAAGGCGCCACACCGGTTGATTTTGCCTACCACATACACACTCACGTCGGCGATAAATGCAGTGGTGCAATTGTAAATGAACAAATGACAAGCCTAGATACTGGACTAAAAAATGGTGACGTAATAGAAATTATAACCGACAAAAATCGCAAAGGGCCTTCCCGAGACTGGCTCAAATTCGTCAAAACCCACACAGCAAAGGGGCATATTAATAACTACTTGAAGAGTCAAGGTGGTTTACTTCCGGCGTGGTTTAAGAAGAATAAGGAATAATAAAAATTTATGTCTCAAACAAAAAAAGTAATCATGGCTGTAGTAATTACGGCAATCATTGTCGGTGGAGGTATATATCTTTGGCAAAACCAGGAAATCAATAAAATAGGAACTACAGAAAATGAAAAAACCTTCATTGGAAATAGTTTCTCATTTAATTATCCCGAAAAATACATAGATAATGAAGAAGGTCTTTGGACCAAAGATGGATATGAGTGGCAACAAAATCCACCAGAAGGATGCAGTACTTGTGATATTCCATATATAGAAATAAAGGCAGAAGCAACAAACAAAACATTGGAAAAATATATTATCGACGATTATGATCTACCGGGTTCTACACTAGAGGAAATGATGGAACAGACTGGTATTACTTATCAAAATTTAAAACTTGATAACAAGGACTTTGTAAAAATTACAGTATCGGACTTGTATACAGTCACGAGTTATTATACAAAACACAACAATACAACAATAGCCTTCCGAACTTACTCTGACATATATGATGATGAAGAATTACAAAAAATTATATCTAGCTTGGAGTTCTAAAATACAGTCATACCAAACATAAAAACCCGCTAATCACGGGTTTTTTAATCAAAAATCTGAAATTCTAAGAAAGATCGCTGATCAACTTCTTCAACTCATCCTTAGAATAGTACTCAATCACAATTGTTCCTTTATCACCCCGTCCAGTAATATGTACCTTGGTGCCGAGTCTATCCTCTAAGAGCTGTTCTGAGGCGACTAGATTGGGATCACGGCGTACAGAGCCTTTGCGAGACTGTGGCCCCTTAGATGCTACAGTCCTCTCAACATCGCGTACAGTAATACCCTCTCCCATCATACTACTGAAAACCTGCTTTTGTTCTTTTTCATCTCTTAGACTCAAAAGAGCCTTGGCTTTGCCAGCACTTAATTTTCCATCTATCAGAGCTTTTTGCACTTCTTCTGGTAAATCTAATAATCTAACCATGTTTGCGACGGTTGAACGCGCTTTACCAACTTGCTCAGCCACCTCTTCTTGGGTGAGTCCAAACTCTTCCATCAATCGTGCATAAGCAAAAGCTTCTTCAATAGGATTTAAGTTTTGTCTTTGAATATTCTCGATCAAAGCTAGCTCCAGCTTTTCTTGTTGAGTAGCGCTACGAACTAGAGCCGGCACAGTAGCAAGCCCTGCGATCTGAGAGGCACGCAAGCGTCTCTCCCCTGCTATTAGTTCATAACCACCGTCATCTTTTTCTGTTACTGTTATTGGCTGTAAAATGCCATGTTTTTTTATTGATGTTACCAAATTTTCCAAATCCTGATGCGAAAACTCACGCCGAGGTTGCTCGGTGTTTGGTACGATCTCTGAAAGAGGAATCTGCCAGACCTTTTCTCCTCCATCACCATTACCAGTCTGCTTGCGAATAGTCTTGCGAAATTTATTTTGTGGAATAAGTGAGTTCAAACCCTTCCCTAAAGCCATAGTATATAAAATTACAAAGTTTTTTATTTTTATTGAGAATGCTTTTCAAGTATTTCCCTTGCCAATCTCTCATAAGCTCTAGCACCCTTTCCTTTTGGATCGTAGTGTAAGATTGACTTGCCAAAACTAGGTGCCTCGGCCAAGCGAACTGTGCGAGGAATAACTGTACGGAAAATTGTATCTGGAAAATATTTATAAAGCTCATCCATTACGTCCCCAGAAAGTCTGGTGCGCTTGTCAAACATAGTAATAACAGCTCCCAAAACACTTAATTCTGGCTTAATATGTTCTTGGATGAGTCCAATAGTCTGCAAAAGTTGTCCTAAGCCTTCTAAGGCATAGTACTCAGACTGGACTGGAATCAAAAGCTCGTCCGCAGCCACTAGACTATTGATAGTTAGGAGACCCAAGGATGGAGGGCAGTCAATTATAATATAATCATATGCATGCTTTACTTCTTCTAATAAATCATGCAATTGAAATTCTCTGCGTTCCATATCTACCAGCTCAATATTAGCACCAGCCAAATTGGGAGTACTAGGAGCCACTCTAAGCCCTTCGTGAGCAGTATTTACTACTATATCGTGCAAACGCTTTTTCTTGGCCAGAGCCTCGTAAATACCGTGCTTGATATCGTCTCTACTAAAACCCAGACCACTAGAAGCATTGCCCTGAGAGTCCATATCCACCAACAATACAAAATTACCCATCTCAGCCAAATAAGCAGATAGGTTCATAGCAGTAGTGGTCTTTCCCACTCCACCTTTTTGATTTACTACGGATATTACACGAGCCATAAAGTATTGATTTGAACTAATTTTAACCCCAAAATAACCTTATATAAATAATCAGTTTTAATCTGTATTAATCAATGCTTATTATAGCACATATTGACAAAAAGATGAATATTTTGTATAATATTTGCGTTGTATAAGATGTACAAAACAAGCCCGAGTGGCGGAATTGGTAGACGCGCACGACTCAAAATCGTGTTCCTTCGGGAGTGAGAGTTCGATTCTCTCCTCGGGCACCACTTAATAAAGTATGAACTTTTTTGATATACTAATCATCCTACTCATCTCAATAACTGCCTTACCTGCGGTTATTTTATTATATTCCAGAAACAAGAGAAAGCAGTCTTGGGAATACAAAAACAAAAACTTAAGTTTAATCTTGGCTTTGATTTTATTACTAGGAACTACCTTAGTAACTTATGGTAGTTTTATTGAACCAAGATTTATTATTACAAATTATCAAGAAATTAATTTGGAAAATATTGAATCCCCTATCAAGATTGCTATAGTATCAGACTTTCAAGTTGGTTATTTCAAAAAAGAAAAGTATGTAGAAAAAACAGTAGGTAGAATTCTAGAATTGAATCCTGATTTAGTTTTTATTGTTGGTGATATTGTGGATAACGCTGTTTATGTAAAAAATGAAGCAAAATATCTAAGTCCAATGAAAAAACTAGCTACTGTTATTCCAACTTATGCAATTCATGGTAATCATGAATATGGTATTGGTGGTGGTAAGTCTATTTTAGATCCAGATTACAGAACTGCCAATGTTAGCCTGGAAACAAAAGAAATTGTAGAATCTTTTGGTATTAAATATTTGGTCAATGGTCTAGAAGAAATTGAAATAAAAAATGAAAAATTTTATCTATTTGGTGGCGACTCTATCTGGGCAGGAAGACTTAATTATTCTATTTTGGATAACAGAACAAAAGACTTGCCAACCATAGCTCTAATACACAATCCTTTGGCTGTATTTCAGACCAATAAACATGAAATAGATCTGATGATATCAGGTCATACTCACGGTGGACAAATTAGATTACCTTTTGTTGGTCCTGTGGGCAGAGTAGACGACATTTTACCAACCGAGTGGTACCAGGGCTGGAATGAATTTAAAGAAATGAAATTTTTTGTGACTTCTGGAATTGGTGAATCTGGTACGAGAGCGAGATTGTTCAATCCACCGGAGATTGTAATGATGACTGTGAAGTAAATTGATTCCCCCTTACGAAGGGGGAATATACACTTGTCAAGCCGTAGCTTTAGCGAAGGTGGGCGGAGTGATTAGGGGGTTTTGGTCGTGGAATTTTAAAATCTCATTACCTCTACGATAAAACCCCCGCCTGCCATGCCTTGCAAGGCAATGGCGGGCAGGCCGCCCCACTACGTGTGTTCCTCCCCTTCGTAAGGGGAGGTCAAACAAAAAACCTCCAATTTATTTTGTAGGGTTTTATTTTTCTAAATATTTTTTATATTTTCCTAGCGATTACCTTCCAGTAGGCTGAAGGATTTAAATTATTAGAAGAGTCACTACTATCAGGCATAACATGTGAATCTTCTTCTAACTTTATAATTTCAAAATCTTTTAAAGCTTCTTCAATTTCTTCTTTCTCAAAAAAATGCCTTAACACTCCACCATGAACTTCAAAAACGTTCTTTTCAACTTCTCGCCCTCTACCAAAATTCTTGTCTTTTAAATTTTTTAAGGTACAAAATAGATAACCACCTGGTTTTAAAATTCTATTAATTCCTCTTATATATATTTTATATTCTTCACGTGAAGAATATTGAAAACTTAAATTTGAAAAAACACCGTCAAACAAATCTTCTCCAAATATAGATAGGTCTCCAAAATTACCCAATACCCAATCTACGTTGTTATAATTTTCCTTTAAAAATTTTATAGCTTCTTCAGATATATCTAAACCAGTAACATCTAAACCCTTTTTATCAAAAAAAATACTATCTCTCCCTTGTCCACACCCTAAATCCAATACACTTTTAATACTATTATCCTTTGCAAATGATAAAAAATCTTTTGCAAAATCTGTTGGATCTTCTCCAAATATATTTTGTTTAGAGAATTTTTTATTCCAATAATCTTTTAATGGTTTACTATTCATAATCCTAAATCTAAAACAACCACCTCAAAGTCCCCTCTGCAGACAAAGTGATAATCGTCATAATAGTTGCAGCCAGAGAAACTCCGATCAAAATAAGTGGAAATGATTTTTTGAATGGGATTTTGAATATAAAAGCTGCCAAACTACCTGTCCAAGCACCGGTAAATGGTAGTGGAATCCCCACAAACAATATAAGAGCAATGGCTCCGTACTTTAAATATTTTCCAGAAAAATACTTTTCAGCATCTTCTAGTTTCTTTTTGAGTATTCCACCAAAAAACTTTTTCTCTATTAACCAATCATGCAAACGTGGCAATAATAATAACACAAAAATGGTAGGTACCATATTACCAGACACTGCCATAAACCAAGTCTTCATCACAGGTAATCCATATACACCGAGACCGATAGGGACTGCTGCACGTAGCTCTGTAATTGGAAGCATGGACAGAAAAAAGACCGCCCATTCAGCCGAAAAACCTTGAAACCATATTTCTGGATGAATACCAAACATAATTTAAAAATTATTTATTTGCATAAAACCAAAAGCAACCAAGGTATTGAAAACAACATTTCCAAACATTACTAAAGGTATCATATGTCTAAATTTATAACCCAAAAAAGCCATTGGAACAACTATTAATTCATTTGGAAATGGAATGAAGCTGGCATAAATAAAAAGTATAAATAATAATGATTTGGGGTATTTGTTATGAATACTTTCAATTTTTTTAAAAAACTTATTGTGTTTTTTCTTTTCTTGCCACACATCTCGCCCAACATTACCAATAAAATAACCTAGTATATCACCACCTACCATCCCCAAAGAAACTAGTATTATAACGACAAAAGGATTGAGACCGGCCTCAACAAAAAATGGATAAAAGCCAATTATCGGTATTGGTACTATCACATTGAATCCACTCAAAAATGAACTTAGAAAAGCTCCAACATAACCAAATTTTTCAGTAAGAGAAATTGCCAAATCACTTCCTATAGCCCATTTGTTTATCCACACTATCAGCAATACAACCACAAAAAGGCCTATAGTCTTTCCAATAATTTTTATATGCTTATTACCCATATACATTACCAAATATAATTATCAAATACCCACTGAGCTACATCTCTAGCCTCAGTAAAACGGCCCTCATGACTATCTGCTCCTAGTACTACTACATCCAAAATATGATTGTCTTCGTCTTCTACTCTCATGGTAAAGTTGTACCCCGAAGCTACAATATATCCAGTCTTACCACCATACATCTTATAAAAATCATTTGTCACCCAGCCCAAAAGCATCCAATTGGTATTGTACATATGATGACTTTTTTCTCGTTCGTTTGAATACAAATTATACTCAGGTGTAATCAAGGTCTGCCAAATTTTCTCACGCTTCATTGCCTCATTCAAAAGCATTATAATATCTGAAGCAGTTGAAATATTACCCTCTTCAAGACCAGAGGCATCTGCAAATACAGTGTCCGACATACCTAACTCTCTGGATTTCTGATTCATACGCTCCACAAATGCCTCCTCTGGCCAACCTAAGGCATTTGCCAGACTTATAATAGCTTTGTTGGAAGACGCTATCAAAGCTGCGTTCCACAATTGCTCCAATGTATAAGTATCCCCAGCATACATATGAGTATCAAGAGAATCTGGACCGATTACCACCGTACTAGTTGCCCAGTCAGGATTCTTTTCCAAGATAACCAATGCGCTCATTAATTTTGTGATACTCGCCATTGACCATTTATCATATTCATTTTTTCTAAACAAGACCATTCCAGTCTCACGATCCTTCACTATAATAGAGTGCGCACTAAATTTTTCTGCACCTAACATCTCACTTTGTAATTCTGGAAGCTGTGGCCTAATCTCAACCGGAGGCTCCACAACCAGATCGCCACCTTGTCCATTCAAAAAATTCTCTACTTGTGAAAGCGGTTCTATAAAGTTTTTTATAATTGGAGAATCACTCACTTTTACTATATTTTTTTGAAGAAAAAAACCACCTACAGTAAATACAAGTAAACATACTGTCAAAATACTTCGCAAGCGTCCTGCCCTATCTCTTGCGGGATCTCCACCCTCTATATTTTTGATAAAATTAGGGCCCATAATTTATTCTTAATTATTTTTTTCTAAACCTTCCAAAGCTTTTTCTACGAATTCATGGGAATGTAGAGTTTCATAGTCTGGTAACTGAGACGCAGAATCTACACCAAGATGTCGCAGGGCCTCTACAGAAAGATTGTAGACAGGTAATATCTTGTCCTGACTCTCATTTTGTTCTATCAACCCTCGTAGTAATAGATTTCTAAGTATCAAAGTACAGTTTACGCCCCTAATTTGTTCTAATTCTGGCTTAGTAACAGGATCACGATATGCAATCACAGTAAGAGTTTCAAGTTGGGCCTTAGTAAGATCACCACTAGCCTCATCTTTTATAAACAAATCAACGACTTCAACATTTACAGGGTTCGTAGACATCCTAAATTGATCTGCCTCACATAAAATATGGATACCTTGATCCTCATGATTGTATTTCATTTTTAAGGTTTCCAAAGCTTCTTCTACTTCGGCTACATTCTTTTTTGTGGCTTTGGCAATTTGTTTTGCCTCCAAAGGTTTGGAAGCCACAAATAAAATTGATTCGATTTGAGAAATTAAATTCATACTACACTTTGGTTATGCTAATATCTTTAAAATTATTACCCTGCCTCAAGGCGACTGCACCATCTTTTACCAACTCTAGTAAGGCCAAAAAACCAATAATTACCTCCGTGCGATTTTTGCTATCCTGCAAAAGAGAATTAAAACTTGTTTTTTTACTACCACTCAGAATCTTTCTAATACGCTCAATAGTCTCTTTTACGCTTATATTCTTATCAATCTGTGTTCTTGGTAGTGATTTTGCTGGTTCTATCTTTTTTAACAATCGAACAAAACTCTCTAATAAATTATCAGTGGAAAAATTTTCTGGAGCTATAAATTCTTCTACTTTTCTTGGTGGCTCTGAACGAAAAACTGATCTATTTGAATTAAGCCAAAGCTTATTTACTTTTTTACTTGCATCTACAAATGCCCTATAGACGCGTAGCTGATCTTCCAAGCTTGGTCCTTCTTCCTCTTCTACCACAAATTGAGGCAAGAGACGATTTGATTTTATAAACAAGAGTCGCGTAGCTATTACTAAAAAATCAGCCAAGTCTTCTGGTTTTTTGTCCTCAATCTTATTCAAATGACCCAAAAACTGCTCTGTTACTTCTGACAAAGATAGTTCAGATATATTAAGCTTCTTATCATCTATTAAAGATAACAACAAATCTAACGGACCTGAAAATTGTTGTAATTTGAATTCGGCATTCATAACTTGGTCTCAAAAACTACAAAATCCTTATTCTCAAATTTTTCCTCAAAATAATCATCTCCTATCAGATTTTGTGGAATATCAATTACCACCTCTTTAATACCTCTTGGAAAGTCATCTACACTGAAAAATAGGCTATAATTATCCCCATCTTTAAATAGAATTAACAGATCTATCTGACCAAAGGGGGTAGTTACTATTTTATCATAAAATTGCCTTTTTGTCTGTACTTGGCTTAATTCCTTTAGATAATAAAAACGCTGGGAAAAATTAGCTGCTGGGTGAGAAGCATGCTGATTAAAATGAATAAAACTATTAATCGGTAAAAATGCGTGTAAGACTGGAATACCTGATTGTAAGATCAAATATTCATTAATTTCTGGATATTCAACTTCTAAAAATTGTACAATCTCTCTGACTTCTGTGGCCGGAGTCATAGACCTAGACCTGACAGCCAAAACATTCTTATCATTTGTAAAAACACCAAAAATTAATTGGGTAGCCAAAACTATAATTGCCAAAATACCAATACTAACTTGTGTCTTACTATCAATTTTTTTAGATATATTAATCCAAATTTTTTCTAATGCAAAAGCAACAGCCAAAGCGATAATTGTAGCGTTCCAAAACATAAAACCTTTATCTTCTTGAATTGGAACTGAAAAAAATAAAATTGTTAATAAGCCAACGGCCTGCCAAATAAACGAAGCAGAAAATAAGGCCAAAAGAGATCTAATATAAAAATTCTTTCTAAACCAAATCATTGAACCAAAACCAAATAATGCCAACAAGCCCTGCGCACTATAGAGTGAAGGCAAAAAAGTCAAAACCCTATCTAAATTCGTATAACCCAACTGCCAATTTTCGGCTCCAAAATTATAATAACTCAAGGCAAGCGGGAGCCAAAAAAATGATGAGAATAGTAGAACAAAAAATCCAATAAGTCCAAAGCGTAGATAGTGCTTTGGTGTAATCTTTTGCTGTAAAAATAAATTAAATACTGCAACACCTATCGCAACTAAGAAAAACCAAAAGTAAAATGTGACAAATAACAGCCCCCCAGTTAATCCAAAGATTAAGATTGTTTTCCAATTATTTTTTTTGTTATAAATAAAATGAAGCAATGCCAATGACCACACCACTGTTAGTGCCGATGAAACAAACTCATACTGCTTTAAAATAATAACATCAGAATTTACGACAACTAATAAAAAAATTGAGCTTACAGCCAAGGCCAGTCGTCCGGGTAGATTTTTATCATCCGATGATTTATTCCAAATCAACTTTTGTAAGAAATAAAATACTATTGGAAAAAAAGCAAAAGTACAAAGATTCGCAAACTTCATTATTTGAACCCCATTCCAATCAAAAAACTTGCCAACTAAGGCAAATAGCCAAAAAAATAAAGGTGGATAAAACGGTGGTAAGCTTGCATAGGCAAAATCAGACCAAAATCGGCCATGAGCCATAGATTCATATAAGGCTACAATAAAATGTTCATCTCCGACTAGACCCCAAAAGGGTAGCCTCGTACCGTGAACCAAAAAATAATAAGCCAAGCATGAGGTAACGCTCGCAAGAACTACGAAAAAAATCGGCTTCCATTTTTTATAAATACCAAACACCCCCAAAGCAACAAAAACAAAAAAGCACAGTTTTATTAAAATTATATATTGCATGTCTGCAAATGTAATATCTATCATAAACTACACGATTAAAATCGGCAAAGCGACTATAGTATAAATAATAAACGGCAAAAATAATAGTGTAAATAAAAGCCATTTTCTAGATTTTAAAACTTGCCACCACCAATCGTAACTGACCAAGACAACGAGTGGCAAGACATAAAAAATAAAACTAATTTTGAGTATCCCCCTCTCCAGGTACGGAAATCTAAGATTATTATAAACAAGCGCAGATATTCCACCAAATATCAAAATATATAGAAATAATTTTTGCCAATCTATTTCTTTAATTCTCAAAACTCTGCTCAAACTACCAATTAATCCAGCTAGCCAAATTATACTAATTAACAAACCTAAGCGATTTGACCAAAGTGCAGATGATTTTAAGTTTTCTGTTGTAAATCTGTCATTACTGGTTTTGATCTTATTTTCATATGGCAATTTATTTATCTCATCTACATTGTTAAATAAATTATAGTAATCAGTGAATACATCCGCCAGCAAAATAGAAGAAAATGATTCAGGCCCAGAAATCCAAAATGGTTGGCTGGTTAGAATACTAGGATTAATTTTGAAAATATAATCACAAGCATCACTACTAAAAATATTTTGCCTATTTTGTTGCTCATAAATATTTATAGTGAAGGCCGAACCGAAATTATTTTTTTTATAAGCCAACCAGGGCAAATTTACAATACCTACCACCGTAATGCACAAAATAATATAAATCAGAACATGCTTCTTTTTCTGTATTGCAAAAAATAATAACCATAATAAAACCACGGAAAATAAAACCAAAACAGCAGTTAATTTGACAAGCAAACTAATACCCAATATCAGCGACCAATAAAAAACTTCTTTGTATTTCTTCTCTTTTAGTAAATCTAAGCGAAAAAAGAGCAGGACCAAAAGAATAATTAAAACCTGTACCAGAAATTCATTACTAATGAAACCTGATATTTTTACGCTAGCAAAGAGTATTGAAAAAACAAATGTATTCAATAATGCCAGCCAGCGATTTTTGGTTAGAGTTATTGAAAGCTGGTAAAGCAGATAAATAAAAATTCCAAACAAAATCAATCCAAAAACCTCCTGCCAATCCAACATACTATCAGCAGAAATAAATACTAATCCCAATTTAGTCCAACCAGCCTGAAAAATATAATAAAAAGGTTCATGCCAAGCCAAATAATTTTCTGCCATACTGGGTAATCTACCCTCATTCAAAATTGTTTCTACATACTCTATATGCGCCCCACCGTCATCGGCCCACCAGGTATTATATTCAAAAACATTGTTTATACGAATAGCAAAGGCTAGTACTAAAACCAAAATCAATAAAATTGATATAAAATTATTTTTTAGAAAAGTTTTAATTTTATTTAAATAGAACATAAAAAATAAAAAGTAAAATGGATTGATTTTACTTTCTCCAATACTGTAATTTACAGATTGGCATACTATTTATCTGGATCACAAAGGTAGCTTTTTCTGACTCTCACGCAATACCTCCTCCGTCCGTTTTTTTCCCTTTTTAGTTAATTTTACATGCGTTATAAACCATTTGTGTGGGGTACGCTTACCAAAACCAATCATTAATTCCCTATCAATCAAGCTCTCCAAGCTTTTTGTAATAATACTTTCTTGGTATTTTGGCAAAGCCTTTTGTTCTGGTGTTTTATAAAATTCTCGAAAAATTTTTCGATCAATCCTTCCTCCTTTTTCATAACATCGCAAAACAATGTATTTTTGAAGGGAACTTAGTCTCATAACTTCAAGTTATGTCCCGCCCCAGCAGGGATCCCGTCCTAACGGCGGGATAAGTTGAGAACTGAGATTACTTACTTTTTTACAATCTTCAACCCCAATTCTTTTAACTGCTCATCGGAAACCTCAGCAGGACTTCCCATCATCGGTTCTTCAGCTTTTTGATTCTTTGGGAAAGCCACTACACGGCGTATATTTGCCTCACCCAACAATACCATTACCAAACGCTCAATGCCTGGCGCAAAACCACAATGAGGTGGGGCACCATACTGGAATGCGTCTATCATGTGACCAAATTTGTTATCAACTACAGACTTGTCATGACCAGCAATCTCAAAAGCCTTGTACATAATTTCTGGGTTCATATTTCTTACTGCACCAGAAGATAGTTCAAAACCATTAGCAATAATATCATATTGATCTGCCAAAATATCTAACGGATCTTTTGCATCTAGTGCTTCCATACCACCTATTGGCATAGAAAACGGATTATGACCAAAATCAATAGCACCTTTACCTTCTTCGCCTGCCCCGAGGCCATTAGGCTTTTCGGGGTCCCACTCAAACATAGGAAAATCAATTACCCAAGCCCAAGCAATTACATTTTCGTCTTTTAGATTCATTTTGTCTCCAGCAAACTCTCGTACAGCACCCAAAGCTTTACATGATACTTCCCAACTATCAGCTCCAAAAAATAGAATTCCATTTCCAGATAGTTTTGCCAATTTACCAAGCTCAGTCAATTGCTCTTCATTGAAAAATTTTGAAACTCCCCCATCAAACTTACCGTTCACATATTTCATCCAAGCTAGACCACCTGCACCCGCTCGCTTTGCCTTATCTTCAAATTCATCAATTTCTTTACGAGTAAACTCTTCTCCGCCAGGAACAAAGAAAACTCTGACATGTTCGGCAGTATTGAAAACTTTGAATTCAGTTTTCTTGGCCCATTCACTAATCTCCACAAGTTTTAAATCAAAACGCAAATCCGGTCGATCTGATCCATACTCCTCCATGCAAGTTTTGAATGGAACTCTTGGAAATGGTTTTGACATAACTTTTTTGCCGGCAACTTTTTCTGTCAGCTCAATAAGTAATGGTTCCATTTCTTGAAAAAACTCTTCTGAAGTCTTAAAACTAGTCTCAACATCAAGCTGGTAAAATTCTCCCGGACTTCTATCAGCCCTGGCATCTTCATCACGCATGCAAGCAGCAATTTGATAGTATTTATCAAAACCTGCGACCATGAGAAGTTGTTTATATTGCTGAGGAGCCTGTGGTAAAGCATAAAACTTACCAGGATGAACACGAGAAGGAACTAAATAATCACGTGCACCCTCTGGTGAAGAAACAGTCAAGAGAGGTGTAGAAATATGAATATACCCGTTATTATCCATAAAATCACGAATATATTTTTCCACTTTGGCACGAAATAAAATATTATTTCTCAATTTTTCTCTGCGTAATTCCAGATAACGATATTTAAGACGTAATTCTTCGTCTTCGTCACCTTTTTTGGTCTCAAAAATTTCAAACGGCATTGCTTTTGACTTACTCAAAACCTCTACCTGACTAGCCATAATTTCAATCTCGCCAGTACTCAAATCCTTGTTTACATTACTCTTATCACGCTTAGCAACCCTACCTACAACTTTTATAACATACTCATATTTCAAACCTTCGGCAATAGAAAAATCAGCTACCTGATCTGGATTGAAAACTATCTGAGTCAGACCATAGTGATCGCGCAGATCAACAAAAATAAGACCACCTAAGTCTCTACGCTTGTGCACCCAACCAGACAGGGTAACTTCCTTGTTTTTTTGTTTACCCTGAGTATGTCGAAGGGATAATTCTCCACAGGTATGTGTTCTATACATAATCATTTTTTATACTTAAATATGCATGTATTCTACCAATTCTAGCCATTTTTGGCAAGCAAAAAACAATCCACCCTAATATTGACAAATAAAGCAAAAAATGCTAAAGTAAACACACAACTGAAGTAATTTTTTGCCTATTAGGCAAACTGAAACCCGCAAGGGAAGGAAGGAAGCGAGATGGAAAAAAGACAAGTGAAGTTTTTTTGGGTGCCCCTTACCGGCACGGAAGCATTTTCAATAACCGAGTCGATCCTGAAGGACAACCCGCTGATGAGAATGGTTTGTCTCCCACCGGATAAAGAGCTGTTCTCGAAGATGATGCAGCTCATGCAGGGTGGTCTCTGCCGACTCCCCATCCTCCACCTGCCAGGATTAGGCGAGTGGCCTTCCCACGAGCGCGACATCATGGCCCCCTTCGAGGCATACAACCAGTTCGTGACCGTTCGCCGACAAATTTACTCGATTGTCTGTGTTAATCACCACCGAGTAGAAACTCTGCCAGTACTGGTACTATCGGATTCCACAATCGCCCAGGCAGCACACTACGTGGCCCTGAACGGTTTTCGGATTCCGAACGACGAAGTATTCCCCAACAACACCTCGGACTACCCCTACCGCGTCTACCGAGACACCTCGGAAGAATTCACCTACTGGGAAGTACAAGACTGCAACCCAGTCATTCAGTAGTACCCCGCCCTTTTTGGGGATAGTTGGTCTCATCCCGAGACCAGCTATCCCTCTCCGCATTTTTTGCCCAACAAATATGATGGATAAAAATAAAAAAACTACCTTAATTTTGAGGTAGTTTTTTATTATCATTTTTTTAAACCAACTTTCTCAATTTAACCACGAAAAACCCTTCGATTTCTTTTGTCGGCATTATTCGTAAGGCTTTCTTTACTACTTCTAGATGTATTTCGCGATCTTTCCAGTTTTTAACAATCGGCAATCTTTTTATATCTTTTAATAGCTCAACACTCAATATTTCAGCATCACTATTACTCTCTAAAAATTTAGTAATCTGTACTTCATTCTCTTCTGGAGCAAACGTACAGGTGGAATAAACCAAAACCCCACCAGGCTTAAGCGCACCCCAAGCTGAAAACAAAAGTTGACGCTGTTTATATGCCATCTCCTTAATCTTTCTCTCATTCCAATAACTAAAGGTCTTTGGTTTATCAGCAATAAATCTAGTCTCGGCACTACAAGGGGCATCAAGAAGTATTCTATCAAAATATTCAGGAAATTCTTTACATAGTTTTGAGCCATGTTCCAGACGTATAGTAATTTCCCATCCCTCTCGTTCCCCCTCTCCTTTATAAGGAGAGGGGTAAGGGGTGAGGTAAAATGGAGGGCTGAGGAGAGGTCTCTCGACACCGAGTATCTCCATATTATGCTTCAATTTTGCAAATCTAACTTCATTATTATCATTAGCCACCAATTCACCCTGAGAATGCATCAAAGCGGCAATCTGCGAAGTCTTACTTCCAGGCGCAGCCGTTAGATCCAAAACCTTTTCACCTGGTTGAGGATCCAAAACTAAGGGAGGAACCATTGAGGCTAGACTCTGTATATAAATCTCGCCATTTTTATATATACCTAAACTCATTAATTCTTTTTTACTTTTATTCAAAAGAACGAAAGCATCTTTATACCATAAAACATCTTTAAATTTGAAACCACCCCTAAAAATTTTTTCTCTAACCTCTAATCTTGTCTTTTTTATAGTATTAACTCGAAAACTAGTCGGTCGTTCTATAAAAGTTTCTTTGACTTTATTAAACGAAGAAACGCCAAACATTTCTGCCAGGCGCTCATAAAATTTTTCTGATATATAAGTATACTGTCTACTTTTTTTCTTTTTTGACATAACTATTTATAAAGCTGGCTATGTGTTCCAATTTCAACAAACTCAACCCATTCTATATTACCATCACCAAGCTCATGATAAATCGCTCTCCAATCACCGGTTATATTTATACTCCTATAACCACCCCATTTTCCGTTCAGAATGTGAATTGATAATTGAGGATCCTTATTATTTTTCTTCAAAAGAAGCACTCTTTTTTTGAATGCATTCTTTATCTTTTCTGACGCCTTATTATATTTCTTTTGAAATCTCTTATTGTAAGTCACGTACATATTTGCGATTTGGATCATCCAACCATTTGAATGAATCTTCAATATTATCAAATGACGGAGACACATAACCATCCTTTCTATTCTTTTCTGCCTCCTCTAGTGCTTCGAGTAAATAATCAGAAGGTTCATAAACCCCAGTTTCAAAAGACACTTTTCCTGTTCTTATCAAATTATGTATAAATCCATTCACAAGACTACTTAAACTAAATCCTAAATCTTTTGCTGTTTGTTTAGCCTTTTCTTTTATTTTAGGTTCCATTTTAACAGTTAACATTGCTGTTTTCATATATACAAAGTTAATACTTAATACATACTAAGTATATACTATGTATATACTTTTGTCAAGTTACTTATCCACGATCCTCTTTTACGGCTTCAACCTATTAACTCGCCTTGGGAAAGGAATACATTCGCGAATATGCTCAGCTCCTGTAAGCCACATTACCATTCGTTCTATACCCAGACCAAATCCAGAGTGAGGCACAGAACCATACTTACGCAAGTCTGTATACCATTCATACTCCTTTTCATCCAGACCCGCTTCTTTTATTCTTGAAAGTAATATTTCATAATCATCTTCACGCTGTGAACCACCAATAAGCTCCCCAGCTCCTTCAATTCCAATAAGATCGTTATTCAAAACTCTAGTCTCATCAGTCGGATCTATCTTCATATAAAATGGCTTGATGTTTTTTGGCCATTTTTCTATAAATATTGGCACATCAGAATCTTTTGTAAGCATGCCCTCATCATCATTTCCCAAATCTTCACCAAACTTAATATCACTACCAAGCTCATTTAATTTTTCTATTGTTTCTTTGTAAGTAAGACGTGTAAAAGGTTTTTCAATAACTTTTTTTAGTGGCTCTAGATCACGTTCCAAAACTTCAAATTCTTCCTCACACTCTTTTAAACACTTGTTTACAATGTATTTTATTAATCCTTCTTGAAAACCTACATGCTCATCGTGTTCCATAAAAGCGGCTTCTGCATCCATCATCCAAAATTCTGTAAGATGACGCTTTGTAGTAGACTTCTCGGCACGAAATACTGGACCAAAATCATAACACTTTCCCAAAGACATTATTCCTGCCTCCAGATAAAGCTGTCCAGACTGAGAAAGATAGGCTTCTCCCAAATCAAAATACGGCACATCAAAAAGCGTAGTAGTGCCCTCGCAAGAATTAGGTGTAAAAATTGGAGAATCAAATTTTACAAAATCTTCCTTATGAAGGTATTCATTTACTGCAGAAATAATTACATCACGCACCCGCAAAATTGCCCACTGTCTTTTACTCCTCAACCACAAATGACGATTGTCTGATAGAAATTCTGGGCCATGCTCTTTTTTACTTATTGGATATTCCCCTGCCAAACTATATAGCTTGTAATCTGTAACTTGTAGCTCAAACACACCCTCTTGTTTGGGATGCTTGGAAACTGTACCTGTAACTTCTAGAGAAGACTCTTGTGTAGTCTTTTCAATCTCTGCCCAAATATCCTCTAACAAGCCATCCTTGACTGCTACAGCTTGAATAAAGCCAGTACCGTCACGTAGCTCAAGAAAAGCGATTTTACCAGATGAACGCTTATTATATAGCCAACCTTTGATTGTTACTCCCTCTCCTACCTTAGTAGATAGGTCTTTTATAAATGTTTGCATATTTTTTCACCAATGTCATTCCGAGCGTAGCCGAGGAATCCCTTTCCAGCACACAGGGAGACAAATTAAAAATTATAATGTTTAAATGTGAAATATCTCTTAATTCACATCGATCTATCTTATTCTACTAAATTTTGCTAAAATAAGCAAGTTTAAAACAAAAAATAGCCTTCTTAAGGCTATTTTTCTTCTTTTTAATAAACCAAACAATAATTATCTTAATTCGCCCCCTATTTCTTCCAATCACTCACACTAAAGCTCTTTCCCCTCTTCTTTATTACTACCTTCTGCTTTTCTCGCCATTTGAACTCTCTCATGATTTCAATTGGTATGGTAATGGCATAGCTATCACCACTTTTTATTATTTTTCTAATATGATTGTCCTCTAGTTTCCTCCTTGCCATATTTTTTTGATTATTTTGGATTAATGAAGAAATACTGATTTAAATCATGATTTAAATCAGTATTTCTATTATAACACAAAACCGCTGGTTTGTGGTGGTTTTGTGGTGTGGTTTTTGGGTTAGGGATTTTTGTTTTGAACGTGAGACAAAGGGGAATTAAAGAGGTAAATTGCGTACTACCCAAAACACAATATACTATTCACGTACTAGATGCATGAAAGACACTCGAAAAAATCATGGACAATTGAACGTGCATCACCGTCAGATTTTTCTGCATCAGAATCATGCAATTCAATATTCAAATCATCACATAAACGTATAAAAACATCTTTTTTCGTTTCATCGTCATAGTCGCCAGCTTCCTGGTCAGCAAGCTCAACTACGTAACTCCTTACACTTTTACGCTCTTTTATTTTTGTTTCTAATTCGAAAAAATACTTTCTTTTAAAAATGTGTTCAAGTACCACACGGCAGTGTAGTGCAAACTTTTCAAAATCTTCTATATCCCGGTTATCATCACGTACTGCTTTTAAGCCACGCAGATATGGTATGACTTTATCTTCAGGGAAATCTGCCTCAAGGTCACAGTGCTCTAACTTGCTTTTCTTTTTGCCTTCATGCATACCATCAGATTCAATTTTGAGCGTTACACCCTCTCCGAAAGGTTTTATTTTGTGTATGTCTAAAAAGAAACCACGTTCGTGCGTCATGATAATTCTTTGCATCGGTCGCTTCGTGTGGATTTTTCCATTGGAATCTGTTTCTGTATACCCAACATCGGCCAGAAGATGTATTGATTTTCTTTTTCGCTCATCATCAAGACTTGAAATTGGATCATCAAATACAACAATTTTTTTATCTATATCTGGGTCATGGGCGATGAGAGAAAGAAAAAAAGCGAAGGCTAATACTCGTCTATCACTGTCACTGAGAGTGTTGCAAAACGTGTAATTTGTCGGGTTTTCCTCAGTGATATTTACGGAAAAACTATCGAAAAATACAAGTGAAAAAATGCGTTCATCTTTTCCAACAAGTTTCTTTAGTGGTGTCATCTGAAGCTTGAAATCTGCTCCCATGTCTTTTAGGAAATTATTGACTGAATTTTTGTGAATTTTGTATACGCGATCCGCATGTTGTTGTAATTTTTTCCGTTTATCATCTCGTTTTTTTCTTACCTCAGCTGCTTCTTCGTCTACCTTTGTCAGTTTATCACAAAACTGTACCCACTCGGTTAAATAACGAATCGAGTTAATTCGCAATCCATTCAGCTGCGTATTGATTTGGGAGAGTCGTTTGGTATCATCTTCCTCCTGCAAGTCTACCTTGAGTTTTTCCAACTTTGTAGCAACCTCTATAACATTTTTGCTGAGTACATCAATCGTTTCAAGGTCAACCGTATGTTGTAAATTGTGACCTTTATTTACAATTTCTGCATCCACAGCTATCTTTTGTTGTACAACTTCTTGGATTAACTCCTCCAAAATACCAGACTCTAGTCCGTGATCACCCATATCCGCCTGTATTTGTCGTAATACGGCCTCAATATTGAACATTTGGAAATTCTTGCGCATTCCAGAAACTTTCAACTGCAATTCTTCGTAACCTTGCTTGAAAAAATGTTCGTATATTTCTAAGAGAGCTTTTGCATCCGTGCCCAGTTGTTGACCGCAAAATACACAATCTTTTTTGTCTAATTTGGTGAGGGAGGTACCTTCTTGCAAAAAATGCTTTGTGTGGTTGGGGTTATTCCAAGTTTGTTCAATGTGTTCTTCTATTTGTGTAGCATCGACTGAAATTGTAGTACCTAACGTATCTTTTAAATCAGAGAAATTGACCTGTTGCAAAGAAGTTATATGCCGTGTTAGAAGGCCGAGAATTGTTTGTTTGTTTTGTAAAACGAGAGCCTCACGTTCAAATGCTGTAATTTGTTTCTCAGCGTTCGGAATCTGCTTCATTGCCACAAACGATTCCAACTGCACTTGATGCTTGCCCCCAACCTGTCTCATGAAATCCTGCCCCATCTGTCGTTTCCTCATTTCCAGCTCCTTTGAACGTGTCTGTAATTTATCTACTTCTAGTTTTATTAATCTACCGTCACTACCAAGTAACACTTCGTGTAATTGTAATTGGTGCTCGTGAGTGATACGCTCACCTTCATATACATTATCCGAAATGAATTTGTTATCAAAAATAAGAATATCAGACCTACCCACGTTCCATTTTTCGCTTGGAAATTCATACTCGACATTGGTGCCATTGTTATCAAACACTAGTCGTACCTGCTGTGCAGTACCTTCGCCAAACGTCTTTCTTCCAACTATCAAATCCGAATTACCTTCAAGCAAAGAACGTAAAATTGCTGTTAAAGTACTCTTTCCATTCGTGTTCTTTCCATAAATCAACGTGTCAGCACCAAAAACCTTACCAGCTGACTGACTATCTATGAATCTTCCTACGTTTTTGATGATTTGGATACGACTAAGCATAGTGGAATAATGAAAAGCCAAGTTTGGGTAAACTTGACTATCTAGTAGTTCTGATTGTTTCTCGTTATTTGAATTGTTATATTTATATTACAGGAAAAAGTAATATTAGTCAAGTGATTAATAGTACGTACTATTTTGGATTAAAGATAATCTTATTATATCACAAAACCGCTGGTTTGTGGCGGTTTTGGGATGTGATTTTGGGTTTTTTGTTTTGAAATAAAGGTAGGGGGGGGTGAATTACCCCCACTCAAACATCCTTTGGTTTGAATGTTCGATGATAATTTTTACTTCAAATTATTGACAAACTTTACAACCTCAGTCTTATAATATCTAGTTTCACTAAATCGACTAGTGCTCGGAATTTCAGAAATTTGGTTTTCGCTCAATTTGAACATTTTTTTAATTTGGCCTTTTGTCATAGTATCTTTTTTGTGTTTAGCTCTATCTTTCTTTAGTTCACATAAACCAGTATTAGACACTTTTTGCCTAGTCGAATTAAAAGCGGATTTACAAACTGGACAAATTCCTCCGATGATATAAAAAGAATTTATTTCTTCTTTACATACCGGACATTTTATTCGACGTATGAGCATATTATATCTCTTTCAAAAATTCATAAATTCTAACCGAACTTTTTATATACTTGCTTTATGAGAAATATTGCATATTCAATATCATCTTCGGAGTCAATAAAAAATTTCGAGACATGCTTGTTCCAGTGTTCCATACTTTTTTCAATGTATTTAAGTTTATTTTCCTGATCAGTTAAATCGCTTGGCTTAACCCTGTACAGTTGCACTTCAATTTTATTACTTCGAGTTGTTATGTTGAATAAAACCAATGATCCAATTTTATATCCTATGTAGGTTTTTGTGGGGACCTCTTCAATTCGTTTGTCTAAT